>ERZ1023698.26-NODE-26-length-51310-cov-28.249615_pt1 | contig 51310 bp, 40 predicted proteins | sample MGYA00380349_ERZ1023698 | MGnify/ENA primary metagenome ERZ1023698 (study PRJEB33179, sample SAMN07449027) | human gut metagenome | biome: Human-gut; feature: Human associated habitat; material: Faeces | host: Homo sapiens | place: India:Kasaragod | collected...
CTTGTCAACACGGAGACCAGCAATCTTCTTGATACCCCAGAAGAGGATGATACCTGTTACGGCTGCCCAAAGGTCGATGCAGAGGATACCGAAGCACTGAGCACCGAAGAATCCGAAGCCACCACCATAGAAGGCGCCACCATCAAGAGCGAAGAGACCAGTCATCAAGGTACCGAAGATACCGCATACACCATGTACTGAACTTGCACCAACAGGATCATCAATATGAAGCTTGGTATCAATGAACTCGATAGAGAATACCAAGATTATACCTGCCAAGAGACCGATGATGGCAGAACCCAATGGACTAACCAAATCGCAACCAGCAGTAATGGCTACCAAACCAGCCAAGATACCATTCAATGTTAATGAGAATGATGGCTTGCCATACTTGATCCAAGATGTGAACATGGTACCCAAACCACCGCAGACTGCAGCCAAGTTGGTTGTCAGGAATACGTGACTGATAGCAACACGGTTAACCTCACCAGAAGCAGCGAGCTGAGAACCAGGGTTGAATCCGAACCATCCGAACCAGAGGATGAATACACCAAGAGCAGCAGCCATCAGATTGTGACCTGGGATAGCAGTACTCTTACCATTGCGATACTTACCAAGACGAGGACCTAAGCAGATGGCACCAACCAAGGCAAGTACACCACCAACACTATGTACGATGGCAGAACCTGCGAAATCATGGAAGGCAGCACCGAAGGTGTTCATCATGAATGAGCCTGCCTCGCTGTTGCAAAGCCAACCGCCGCCCCATGTCCAGTGACCCTCTACAGGGTAGATAATCAATGAAATGAAGAATGAGTAAACGCAGTACATGGAGAACTTGGTACGTTCTGCCATAGCACCTGAAACGATGGTAGCACTAGTAGCGCAGAATACGGTTTCAAACATCAGGAAGCCTTCAGTAGGAAGACCGGCTGCATTTGTATAGAAAGACAAATCGCCGAAGTTAGGCATACCGATGAAACCGGCGCCATCGCTACCAAACATAAATCCGAAACCTACGAACCAGAAGAGAACGGAACCGATCATAAAATCGACAAAGTTCTTAAACAAGATGTTCGCTGTATTTTTACTACGGGTAAAGCCCGCCTCGCAGAGGGCAAATCCCGGCTGCATGAAAAAGACCAACATGGCTGCCAAGAGCATCCATACGGTATCTACTGAAATTCCTAAATCCTGTACACTCATAACATAAAATCTTTAAAGTGTTCTTTAAACCTGAAAACTATTCTCTCTCCTCCAATTAGCATTTTATTTCTCCTGCTCAGCATTATAGAGAGCGATGTCGCCTCTTTCACCTGTACGGATTCTTACGGTATCCTCTACAGGAATTACAAAGATTCGACCATCACCAATCTCGCCTGTACGGGCAGCCTCCTGGATGGCATTAATCGTTTTCTCTACGTTCTTGTCGCGCACGACAACATTCAGCAACACTCGCTCGATACTGCTGGTATCATACATGACACCACGGTAGATTCGAGCCTGTCTCATCTTGCCCTCTCCTCTTACATCGTAGTAAGAGAACCACTCGATGTCGGCGGCAAGCAAAGCTTCCTTTACATCCTCAAACTTAGTCTTACGGATGATTGCTTCAATCTTTTTCATGTTAATCTCTCCTATTAATTAATTTACATTTTGTTTATTTTCTGGTGCAAAGGTACGACATTTTGCTAAATATTTTGCAGTATTACTTACTTTTTGATGTTATTATTTTCATTTAGTTATTATTTTGCATAGTTCTTTTTAAAATACAGAACAAAATGAAAGCAAATTACACATTATTCGTTTCATTTTGAAACAAGCAATAAAAAAGCCGCTTGAAAGGCCCCAAAGACCCCTCAAGCGGCAAACCTAAAAACAAACTTTCAACCCTAAAACTAGGGTCACTTTATTATTTAAACTTAATCTTATACCCGTATTTCCGCATATATCTGAGTTTTATAACGGAAATTTTATTTTGCCTTTATTTTGAATGTAAATTCACGATCAGCATAATGGAGACGATACTTCTCCATAGGCTTGGTCATCCAACTGTCGATGCAGCCCAAAGGATACTGGCATTTCTGGATATGCAACTGCACGAGTCCCTTATCCACCAGATCACCACTGTGTTGTCCCCATGCATGCGTCTTCTCGATACCAGAATCCAAATCCTCTACCAGATAAGGGATGGCACTGCACTCCATAGGTTCATACCCCTCGAAGGTAATCCCCTTGCCGGTGGTTGGATTAAAGATAGAGAAATAGCGGATATCGGTATGGTTACCACTCTCCTGCGGACGGATATATGGATAATATTCATCCTTCACGTCAGACTCGTACTTGCCGATAAAAGCAGAAGAATGACGATCTACGTAGTTCTCTTCAGGACCTCTACCATAATACTCGAGCTTAGAGAAAGTAGCAGGCATCTGCAACTGCAGACCGAATCTGAACAGATCGGCAACCTGAACCTCCTTGTCGGTAGTCATCTTCTGGGTAACATTCACCTCGCCCGCAGCACTGATGTCATAGCGGAGCATCAGCTGAGCTTTCACTTCAGGCATATCGAAGAGAGCTGTCAGCACCACATTGTCCTTACTCACATTTTTGTCGAAAGACTTCAGGGTCATCTGCGGGTTCTTCCATACTCTCATCTCCTTCTGCAGAGATGCTCCATAGTCATTATCGGTAGGAGCACGCCAGAATTCCGGAGTCATACTCTCACGGAACTTCAACATCGGTTCACCATCTACATCGAGATAATCTATCATACCCGTCTTCTTGCCTATGGTAACAGACATTCTCTGTGCGCTGACCTTCACATAAGAGTTGGTTTCCTCCACCTCCATACTGCTTGTCTGCTGCACCTTACCCTTCTTGGTTGGCGCAGCAGCAACAGCAGGAACCGCCGGTTTGGCAAACTGATAATCACTGATGATAAACTGCTGGCGAGCCATCACCTGGCCCTTGTCTACCAGCGGCTGTGTGCCATTGCTTGCAAAAGCAAAGTTAAGAACAATCTCCTCCTTTGCATGCTTCGATTCAGCCTCAGCCACCGCATACTTCAGTTCATCACTCTTGATCAGTTTGGTAGCCTGAGGAGCAATACCCTTTGTTTCAGGAATCTCAACTGTAGCCAGTTTCACACCATTGGCATAAACCGTAGCTGTCAGGTTCAAGTCATCAATATTCTTGAAGAAGTTCTCGTTGAAAACCTTGAAAGCACCATTCACAGCATCCAGGTCCTTGATCCATACATTCTGATGATAGTACTGAATCTCGTAAGCATGAGGATTCAGACGGCGGTCTGGAGCAATGATACCATTACAGTTGAAGTTATAGTCACTTGCCGGATATCGGCCGTAATCTCCACCATAAGTAAAGATTTCCTTACCGGTGACAGGACTCTTGTCACGAATGCCCTGATCTACGAAGTCCCAGATATAGCCACCCTGATACTTAGGATACTTACGAATGAGGTCCCAATATTCCTTGAAACCACCTTCCGAATTACCCATAGCATGAGCATATTCGCACTGGATGTATGGTTTAACACCATCACTCTTGCAATATTTCTCACTCTCCTCGTAGTCGATATACATCGGACAGTAAATATCAGTCTTGCTGTCATAACCGCCACGCTCATACTGAACAGGACGGGTCTTGTCGAGCGCTTTCACCCAGTCATAGGTCTTTTCGAAGTTGATGCCGTAACCACACTCATTACCCAAACTCCATACGATGATAGAAGGGTGATTGATAAAACTTTTCACATTACCTTCATTGCGCTCGATGTGAGTCTGGAGATACTCAGGGAACTTAGCGAGTGATTTTTCCTCATATCCCATACCATGAGATTCGAGGTTAGCCTCAGCAGTAAGATACAGTCCGTATTCATCACAGAGTTCATACCAGCGAGGATCGTCAGGATAATGGCAGGTACGAACCGCATTGATGTTCAACTGTTTCATGATTCTGATATCCTGAATCATGCGCTCTACACTTACCACATATCCACCATCCGGATCTATCTCATGCCGGTTGGCACCCTTAATCAGTACAGGCTTGCCGTTCACCAGCAACTGGGCGTTCTTGATTTCCACATTGCGGAAGCCCACCTTCTGCGGAATCACCTCCGCTACCCCCTGCTTATTCTTCAGAGAGATGTATACCTTATATAAATAAGGTGTCTCAGCAGTCCAAGCCTTCACCTTCGGTACTTTGATTACACCCTGAGCTCCGGTAGCCGATGCTATTTGCTTGCCATCCTTATCGCACAAGGCAACAGTCACATCAGTCTTGCCGCCCTTCAGTGCTACCTGATAGTTCAGGATACCATCCCGATAATTATTCATCAAACCGGCATCAAGACGGATATCGGCAGCATGAAGTTTCGGACGTGCATAGAGATAAACCTCACGGGCGATACCAGTAAAGCGCCAGAAGTCCTGATCCTCGAAATAAGAACCATCGCACCAGCGCATCACCTGCATAGCTATCAGGTTTTTGCCCGGCTTCAGATACTTGGAGATATTAAACTCGGCAGCCACCTTGCTGTCTTCACTATATCCCACATACTTGCCGTTCACCCAAAGGGTCAGGTTGCTGGTAGCAGAACCTACGTGGAAATATACATCCTTTCCCTTCCAGTCCTTAGGAAGTTCGAAGGTACGACGATAGGAACCCGTATAGTTGTTGAGTTCGCTGATATAAGGAGGATTCGGATCAAACTGGGTAGCCCAGGCATAACCGACATTCTTATAAGTAGCATCTCCATAACCGTTCAGTTCGAACAGCCCCGGTACAGGGAAATCCTTCCACTCCGAATCGTCATAGTTGGCTGCAAAGAAGTTGGCTGGACGCTTGTTATGATCCTTCACGAAGTTAAACTTCCACATGCCTTCCATCGAAAGATAGTTGACCGACTTCTTCTTGTCAAAACTCTGTGCTTTGTCAAGGGTCTCGTATGCGAAGAAAGCAGCACGGCGAGGTTCGCGGTTCTGCTGGTTGATATCCACATTATGCCAGCGCGACTCGTTCTGAGCCGCCACGCCATTGCCGACAGACAGCAAGGCGAGGCAAAGCGATACATTTGCTATATTTCTGATGCTCATATCTGTTTATTATTTTCTGAAAAACATAGAGTTATCTACTTGTGTAAACTTCTGTTCGCTGTCCTTGCGCATTTCAATGCCGAGACTGCTCCACCAAGAAGGCCAGCCGCCAACGATATTGCTGAGGAAAACCACCTTGAAAGGATGCAATCCCTTAGCCAATGCTACAGAAGTATCATGATTGGTACCAGCCTTCACATCCCCCTCGTTGCTGATCATGAGTTTGTTATCAATCCAAACCTGCTCCAGACGGGAAGAGAGATAATAGACACCATCCTCCGGAATATTGATGTAGCCCTCAGCGATGGCAGCATAATTATTGGCACCGCGCAAGGTAGCAGCATCATCCTTCTGCTGAATCTTCATCTGCTCCAAGCCCTCGATGTTTGCACACTCCCAGGCAGCATCAGCCCATTCCAGCTGGTCAACCTTCAGATAGTTGCCCTTAATGCGCTTCATCTGCAACCCAGGTTTTGCGCCCTCCACCTTAACAGCAGGAGCATAAGTCTGCTTCTCAACATCAATGGTTCTGATACGGCTCATCTTGCCTGAAGGCAATATGGTTGCTATCTTGATGATGGTATTTCCACTCACCCTGATAGGCTCTGCATAAGCCGAAGAAGAAGGAGTTGGTGTACTTCCATCCAATGTATAAACCATCTTCATAGGACGCGAGGTGGTAAAGGTTACCGCAGTATCCCCAGCAATGACCACCTTATCACAAGAACCGAAAGGCTGCTCAGGCAATGGGATATGATAACGGATATGGCGCTCGTCCAGACGAACACTGTTTGCATCCAGTCGGCGGCAGAAATCCTTGAAGTTTTTCCTGCTCACTGGCGACCATGCAATCTCAGAGAGAGCAATGGCACGAGGATACATCATATACTCCATCTTGGCATTGGAATACATATATTCCGACCAGTTGTTACACTGAACGCCCAGGATATGATGAGCCAGTCCTAATGCCTTGATGGTATCAGGTACCGGATTATAATTATAGGTAGAAGCCAGATATCTAGGAGGACTAGGAATGGTTACAGGCTCCACCTTGCTGTCGCCCTGATACCAGTCGAGATACATACCGTCGCTGCCCGGCGTCATGATGACATCATGCTTCTGCATGGCAGCCTCGATACCTCCTTCCGTTCCACGCCATGACATCACGGTAGCATTCTCACTCAATCCGCCTTCCAGAATCTCGTCCCATCCGATAATCTTTCTGCCACGCTTCTCCAGCATTTTCTCTATGCGCTTGATAACGTAGCTCTGCAGTCTTTCCTCTGCCGAATGCTTTTCTTCTGCCTGCAAGCCCTCAGTCTGAATACGCTTCTGACAGGTAGGGCAGTTTTTCCAACTGGTCTTCGGACACTCGTCGCCACCGATATGGAAGTACTTACCTGGGAAGAGAGGAACAATCTCACTAAAAATGTCATCCAGGAAGCGGAACATATCTTCCTTGCCCGGACACATCACGATATCCTCTACCCCCCAAACAGTTCTCAACGACCACTGCTCACCTTTGCATGAAAGATAAGGATAAGCAGAGATAGCTGCCATCATGTGACCAGGAAGGTCGATTTCCGGAATCACGGTAATATAGCGCTTGGCAGCATAATCCACTATTTCCTTAATCTGCTCCTGGGTATAGAAACCGCCATAAAGAGAGCCATCGCCCTCGGTACGGATACTGCCCACAGAAGTAAGTTTAGGATATTTCTTGATTTCGATACGCCAGCCCTGGTCTTCCGTCAGATGGAAGTGCATGGTGTTCACCTTGAACATAGACATCAGGTCCAGTTGCTTCTTCACATTCTCGACAGAAATGAAATGGCGGCATGGATCGAGATGGAATCCACGGTAGCCGAAGCGTGGAGCATCCTGGATATCACAGCATTGTGCTACCCATTTCACCCCATCCACCCGGGTTGCGCTCTCTATCTGGGCAGGGAGTAACTGCATGAAACTCTGCATACCGTAGAAGGCGCCCTTGGCGGTCTTCGCCTTGACAACAACCCCCTTGGCGGTTACGGTAAGGCGATAACCTTCCTCGGCAATTTTCAGCGAAGGAGAAATCTGTATAGAGATATTCCCCTTCTTTCCACCTACCGTTACCTCATAACCTGTAGAAGCCTTCAGTTTGTCAGCCATGTACTGGGCGATATTTCTGCCTTCAGCCGTCTGGTAAGCGATTACCACCTTCTGTGGCAATACGAACTCCCCTTTCTGTACCTGAGTCTTCACCGGTATCGGGATAATATTAATATCGGCAGCAGATACCGGAGTGGAGATACCACCCAGCATCGCTGCACAGGCTACAAACGAGCCTAATAAACGATTGAACTTTGCCATGATTTAAATATATTAATAAGGTATTACAATGGTTTGTACTCCACGAAAGCCTCCATGGCCTCATAGCATGCCAGACCCAACTGGTCGTAGAGCGATGCAGTAGCACGGTTACGGTCTTCGGCTCTCTGCCAGAACAGGCGCTCATCATTACCCAAGAAAGGAGCACTCTCCATCTGCGACTGATGCTTGAGAATAGAGTTACGCTTTGCCCGCAACTCCTCAGGGCTCAATGGAACACACATTTCGATATTCTCAATCTCCCATTCTGCCCAGGCACCACGATACATCCAGATGCGACAGTCCTTCAACCATTCTGCACCCGCTTTCTTCTCTTCGTCGATAGCTGCCAGAACGGCATCAGTACACTTCTTGTGGGTTCCGTGAGGATCAGCAAGGTCGCCGGCAACATAAATCTGATGCGGCTGCACCTTCTGCAACAGAGTTCTCACTACCTCTACATCCTTCTCGGTCATAGGCAACTTTTCTATCTTGCCGCTCTCATAGAATGGCAGGTCGAGGAAGTGGACATGGTCAAGCGGAATTTCATTATAGGTACAAGCGGTACGAGCCTCACCACGGCGAATCAGTCCCTTGATGGTCAGGATATCTCTTGTATCGAAGTCACTCTCCTTCTTCTTGGCAAAGAAGGTTTTGATTTCCTTATATTTATTAGAGATGATACTATCCTTTGAGTCAGCAAAGAGCTGGTTAAAACCATTGATAAAGTGCATGAATCTTGTTACTTCCTCATCACCCACAGCAATGTTTCCTGATGTTTCGTAAGCTACATGCACATCGTGGTTCTGCTGTACCAGTCGGCGGATAGTTCCTCCCATAGAGATAACATCATCGTCTGGGTGTGGAGAGAATACGATAACCTTCTTAGGGAATGGAGTTGCACGCTCCGGACGATAGGTATCATCGGCATTCGGCTTACCACCTGGCCATCCGGTAATGGTATGCTGCAAATCATTGAAAATCTTGATATTGGCATTGTAGGCAGAACCATAGAGTGCCAGAAGTTCACTCAGTCCGTTCTCATTATAATCCTTATTGGTCAACTTCAGGATAGGCTTACCGAGTTTCTGGCAGAGCCATACCAGTGCCGAACGCACCAGTTTATCACTCCACTGGCATGAAGTTACGAGCCATGGATGCTCAATACGTGTCAGATGATGAGCAGCACCCAGGTCGATGACAACATGTGCATTCGGATGAGTCTGGAGGAATGATGCCGGTAGGGTATCTGTGATAGAGTTCTCCACCACCTTCTGCATAATCTCTGCCTTCTCTTCGCCCCAGGCTGTCAGATAGATGCTCTTGGCTGAGAGTAAGGTAGCGATACCCATGGTGAGCGAACATGGAGGAATGGTTTCCTTGGTCTGCTCACTGTTCTCCATCTCTTCGCGAGAGGTATTGCCGATGAGGATGATACGGGTCATCGACTGGATGCCCGAACCTGGCTCGTTGGCTGCAATATTACCCGAACGGCCTATACCTATGAGAGCTACATCAAGACCGCCAAAGGTCTTGATACGCTGCTCATAAAGACGGCAACTGTCCTGTACGGCATCCTGTGCCACAAAACCATCCAGTGTAAAGATGTTCTGCTCAGTCACATCCACATGATTGAGGAAACGATCCTTCAACTGGTTGATGGTACGGAGAGAACTGTCCTTCTGGAGCGGATAATATTCGTATGCATTGAATACAATAACATTGCGGAAGCTCAGGGTCTTCTCGTTGTAACGGCGAACGAGTTCATCGTATACAGAATAGAGAGAAGAACCGGCACCCAGCGCCATCACATAGAATTTGCCTTCCTGCTGTGCCGCCTTGATGCCAGCTTCTATTTTATCAGCTACATGACTGGCACCTTCTGCCATAGAGGCAAAGATATCTGTATGAATCTTCTCCATTCTGGAGATTTCAGAGTATTCTACAGTCGTCTTTGGCTTGTAGAACTCTACAGGTACTTTATTGAGTACGATTTGCGAACTAAGATTGAGTCTCATATCTTTATCTATATTTAAATAGGTTATATTTTCTTTTTTTTTAAAATGACGGATTAGAGTTCAGATGCCATTGCTGCAGCACCCAGGATGGCCGCCTTGGCACCATCCAGTCCGCTCATCAGGAACTTAGCCTTACCTTTATATAATGAGAGCACATGCTCGTTATATGCTTCTTCAATAGGACGGAAGAGCAGATCGCCAGCCTGTGCCAATCCTCCGAAGAAGATAAAAGCCTCCGGGCTCAGAAAGGTAGCTATCTCTGCACAGGCCTTGCCGATTCTTGTACCGGTTTGTCTGAACACTTCCCGTGCCAGTGTATCTCCAGCCATGGCTGCCTTATAAACCACATAAGATGTAATTTCTTCCCTTGGAATATTTCTCAGCTCAGTTGTCACGGTTGATGCTTCGAGCATGGCTAAGGTAGTACGGACCACGCCTGTAGCCGAACAGTAGGTCTCCAGACAGCCCTTTCTGCCACAGCCGCATGGTCTACCGTCAGGATCCACTACCATGTGTCCCAACTCACCGGCGAAACCGTCGCAACCATAAATCAGCTGCCCGTTAGCCACGATACCCGATCCTACGCCTGTTCCGAGAGTGAGTTCTACGAAGTTTTTCATGCCAACCGCAGCACCATATTTCATTTCTCCCATAGCAGCCGCATTTGCATCATTGGTAATAGCAACCGGAATGCCCAGTTTCTCTGAGAACATGTCAGCCAGCGGTACAATACCCTTTGCCCATACCAGGTTTGCTGCATTTTCAATGGTTCCCTTGTAATAGTTACCACAAGGCGCACCGATGCCCATGGCACGAATTTTCTCCATACCACCTACCTGTTCTACTATCTGCATCACAGCTTTTACCGACTCCTCTACGTATTGTTCTACGCGTTGGAATGTCTGGGTCTTGATTGAGGTTGTAGCTATTATTTCTCCGTCCCCATCAACGATGCCGAAAACGGAATTGGTTCCACCCAAATCCAAGCCAATCACTAAAGACTTTACATCGTATTCCATACTTCTTTTAATTAATAGGTTAAAATCGAAAAATAACGAGGAGCGATACAAACTTTTATTTATTAAATTATTTATTAACGCTCAGTTCGTTACTAAAATATTTTATTTTGCAAAGTTACTAGTTTTATCAAACACAGCAATGAAAATAGCGTTAATATTTCTAAAACAGAAACATTTTTTATACTTTGAGCCTTCTTATGGCCGAAATACCTGCACTTCGCTCGCTTCTGATGCCGATTAAGTGAAACCCCCTTTTGTGCACTTACGTATCCAACCTCTCTATATATAATAAGGTATAGGATGAAACAGAATGTTCGAAAACGACGAAAAGTATACTATTTTTCGCCATTTAAGTTTTATTAACAGCAAAAATATTGCACCAATACAGAAAAACCTTATCTTTGCAACTAAAAAATATTAGTTATGAAAGCTGACTTAATAAAATATCTTAGAAAGATAAACAAAAAGCCCTCAGTTCAGGGCAAGCTCCTGGAGCAGTTTATCTCTCACGGAGCCTCCACCATCCCAGAGATGTCGAAGGCTATCGGAGTTAGCTTACCGACAACAACAAGTGCCCTCAACGAGTTGATAAAAGAAGGACTCGCCAGAGAGATTGGAAAGAAAGACAATTCTTCGGGACGCATCCCGATGGTTTACGACCTCGTTCCAACAGCAGGCTACTTCATCGGCGTCAATCCTGAGATGAACTGCCTGGCACTTGCAGCAAGCGACTTCGCAGGCAATCTGATTACCGAAAAAACAAGAGTGCCTTACGTATATGAGAACTCTCCTGAAAACCTGGAAGAGATAAGCAGAATCATCAATGAGTTTATCGAAAGCCTTCCTGTTTCAAGAGAAGAAATACTTCAAGTTTGCGTGAACGTGGCTGAGCGCGTGAATCCTGTACAGGGAAATGCCTACAACATGTTCACCTTCCTGAAAGAATCATTGGCCGACAAGTTGACCCAGCTCATACAGCTACCTGTATGTATCGAGAACGATACCCGGAGCATGGCTTTCGCTGAGTTGATTAAGGGACAGTGCAAAGGCCTGAAAGACGCCATCTTCGTGAACGTATGCTGGGGCATCGGAATCGGAATCATCATCGACGGCAAACTCTATTACGGCAAGTCGGGATATTCTGGCGAATTCGGTCACATGACTGCCTACAACAACAACATCATCTGCCACTGCGGCAAGATTGGTTGCATAGAAACAGAAGTTTCGGGCAGAGCACTCAAAAGGAAACTCATCGAGAAGATAAAGGAAGGAAAGACTTCCATCCTCTCTGAAAAAGTTCTGAAAAAGAATGAAGACCTATCACTCCAGGATATTCTGGACGCCATAGCAAAGGAAGATGTACTGAGCCTTGCCACACTGCAGCGCATAGCAGATGAACTTGGCAAACAGCTGGCAGGAGTCATCAACATCTTCAACCCAGAAATGCTGGTCATCGGAGGTGAAATGTCGGTTACAGGCGACTACCTCACGCTACCGGTAAAGATGGGTATCAAGAAATTCTCTCTCAACATCATGAATGAGGATTCTAAAATCATTACCTCAAGTCTGAAAGGTCTTGCAGGAATCACGGGAGCCTGCCTGATGGCAAGATACCGGCTTCTGAATGAGAACATCTACAAATAAGGAATTTAAACAACCAATACAAAACCTATTTTAAGTATGAAGAAGTCTCTTCTTTTTGCACTATGCCTGGGGCTGGCAACCATAACAGCTGCCGCCCAGCGCAACAACAGCCAGGTAGACCCCATCCAACCTGTGCCAACCGCCAAGCAGATGGCATGGCAGAAACTGGAAACCTATGCTTTTATCCATTTCGGCCTCAACACCTTCAATGATAAGGAATGGGGATACGGAAATTCGGATGTAAAGACCTTCAATCCTAAGAAACTGGATTGCGAACAATGGGCAAGAACCCTGGTTGCTGCGGGCATGAAAGGAGTCATCATTACAGCCAAACATCACGACGGCTTCTGCCTCTGGCCTACACGCACCACAGATTACTGCATCCGCAACACACCTTATAAGAATGGTGAAGGTGATGTGGTAGGAGAACTCTCCCAAGCATGCAAGAAATACGGTTTGAAATTCGGAGTTTATCTCTCGCCTTGGGACAGACACCAGGCAAGCTACGGTTCTCCCTACTACCTGAAGCTCTACCAGCGCCAGCTCAAGGAACTTCTGAGCAACTACGGCGAACTTTTCGAAGTATGGTTTGACGGAGCCAACGGAGGAGACGGCTGGTACGGAGGTGCCGAAGAAAGCAGAACCATCGACAGAAGGAACTACTACAATTTCCCTAGAATTTTCGAAATTGTTGACAGTTTACAACCCAATGCCATTCTTTTCGGTGATGGCGGACCGGGATGCCGATGGGTAGGAAATGAAAATGGATTTGCAGGCGAGACCTGCTGGTCTACAATACCATCCAACACCGTCTATCCAGGCTTCAAAGACTACAAACAGTTGCAGTTTGGATGGGAAGACGGCGACCAGTGGACACCAGCTGAGTGCGATGTTTCTATCCGCCCGGGATGGTTCTACCATGAGAAAGAAGACAGTAAGGTAAAAACCGTTGAAGACCTGTGCGATCTCTACTACAAGAGTGTAGGACACAACGCTACCATGTTACTCAACTTCCCGGTAGACAAGGATGGACTCATCCACCCTATCGACTCTGCAAATGCAGTAAACTTCCACAGGAAAATCCGACAAGAATTATCTGTCAATCTACTGAAAGGCATCACACCTAAAGTAGACAGCCAGCAAGGCAAGCACATTGGCAAGAATATCACAGACGGCCAGTATGACACCTTCTGGGCTTCTAAAAAGAAAAAAGATGCCTATATCGAGTTTCAACTCGGAAAGCCAAAATCTATCACACGCCTCATGCTCCAGGAATACATACCTCTGGGGCAGCGCGTAAAAGCCTTCTCAATCTATTACCGACAAGGCAAAAACTGGGTAAGGCTCGACCCTAAGGAAGAGACTACCACTATCGGCTACAAGCGAATACTTCGCTTCGATATGATTACTACAAGTGGCATCCGCATCGTAATCGACGATGCAAAGGGATGCCCTTGTATAAACTCTGTTTCAGCATTCTAATAACTAGAAAGAAGTACGAAAAATTTTATAACTAACAATAAATAATAGCCCTATGAACAAAAGAGCAAATTTGTATTTTGCAGCGCTTTTAGGTGCGATGTCACCTCTTTGCACTGTTTCTGCATTGGCTGCTCAAAGCAATTCTACCATTGCTACAGCTACCCAGCAGCAAAACTCATGTACAGGTACTGTTAAAGACGCTACCGGAGAACCTATCATCGGCGCAACCATCAGAATCGAAGGTAAGACCGGTGGAACCGTAACTGACCTGGATGGTAACTTCACCCTCAGCAACATCGAAAAGGGTGCCAAACTTACCATCACTTATGTGGGTTACAAATCACAGACCCTCACATGGAGCGGTAGTCCACTCAACATCACTTTGCAGGATGATGCCAACATGCTTGAAGAGACCGTAGTCATCGGTTATGGTACAGTAAAGAAGGCTGACTTGGCTGGTTCTGTGGCAGTTTTGGACAGCAAGAGTTTCAAGGACCAGCCTGTTGCACGTGTTGAGGATGCCCTCAACGGACGTATGTCTGGTGTGCAGGTAATGTCAAGCGGTGTTCCTGGTGGAGCCATGAAGATTCGTGTACGTGGTACAAGCTCTGTAAACAAGAGCAACGACCCTCTCTACGTAGTAGACGGTATCGTTCGCGAGACAGGTCTTGAGGGTATCAGCCCTGAAGATATCCAAAGCATCCAGGTATTGAAGGACGCATCTTCTACCGCCATCTATGGTGCCCGCGGTGCCAATGGTGTTGTTATGGTACAGACCAAGAGCGGTTCTGCCGGTGCTACCCAGGTAACATTCGATGCAAGTTTCGGTATCTCTAACGCTTACCACATTCCTGAGGTAATGGGAACCAAAGAATATGCACAGGCTTTGATTGACTACAAGGGTGTAGCCAAGAGTGCGATGCAAGGTTATCTTGACGGAACCAAACCAGGTATCGACTGGATGGACGAGTTGCTCCAGACTGGAATCACCCAGAACTATAAGGTAGCAGTTTCTCAGGGCAATGAGAAGACTCAGACCTACTTCTCTGCCAACTATATGGACCAGAAGGGTGTTATCACAGATACAAAATCAAGACGTTACGCTATCAAGGCTAACATGCACAATAAGATTTTCGACTGGTTAGAGATGACCACCGATATCAACCTTGCTCAGACCGACAACTCTGGTGCAGGTTTTGCGCAGAACCAGTCTAACCCTATCTGGGTAGGATTGAACTACTCTCCAACGATGGAAATGATGGCACCTAACGGCAACTACAATGTGGATCCTTACAACTGTATCCAGAACAACCCTTACGGTATTCTCCATGATGGCGACAACGACCGCAAGCGTACCATGGTAACCGGCCACATTGACTTGAAGTTCAACCTTCTCAAAGGCTTGACATTCACCACCACAAATGGTATCGACTATAATGATTATAAGTGGTACAACTTCACTTCAACCAGAGTAAATGTTTCAGGTAACTCCATGACAAATGGCGATGCTACAGTAACCGCTTTGCAGTCTACCAACAATTTGACTTACATGGGCAAGTGGGGCGAGCACGCATTGACAGCTACCGGCGTATGGGAAGTTTCTTCTAACGAGGTTCGCAAAATGCAAATGACCGGTACCGGTATTGCCCACGAGCAGTTAGGTTACTGGAATATCCAGGATGCAGCTTCCAAGAATCCGACTAATGGTTACAGCAAGTGGACCATGCTCTCTGGCGTTGCCCGCGTCATGTACAACTATGCCGACCGCTACATGCTGACCGGTACATTCCGTGCCGATGGTTCCAGCCGTTTCACCAACAAGAAGTGGGGTTACTTCCCATCTATCGCAGGTGCTTGGACTGTTTCTAACGAAAAGTTCTGGGAGCCTATCAGAAATGCAGTAGAATACATGAAGATCCGTGCCAGCTATGGTATCATCGGTAATCAGGACATCGCTCCTTATTCTACTCTTGGAACTTTGGAATCAACAGGTTTCTCATACGGAACAAACCAGTCTTATACAGGTTACTGGGCAAACAGTTTTGCTACACCAGACCTGACCTGGGAGAAGGTTCACCAGTTTGACCTCGGTGTTGACCTCGGTTTCTTCGGTAACCGTTTGAGCATCAGTTTCGACTACTTCAACAAGACCACCAAGGATGCTCTTTTGCAGACGGCAGCTCCTGGCTACTTGGGTGCAACCAAATATTGGGTAAATGCCGGCGAGGTAAACAACAAGGGTGTTGACGTAACCATCAATGGTCAGATTATCCAGACCAAGGATTGGTCATGGTCATCTACACTCAATGCCAGCTACATCAAAAACAAGGTAACTAAGATGACAGCCGATGAACCTATCATTTATGGCGAGAAGCCAGCTCCTGGTACTGTTGACCCATGTACTATCATTAAGGAAGGTGAAGCTATCGGTACATTCTACGGATTCAAGTGGGCTGGAGTAGAAAAGAACGACAAGGGACAGTATGTAGACATGTACTATGCAGCAGACGGAACCAAGACTGCTTCTCCAAATGCAGGTACAGACCGTTTCGTATTGGGTCGCTCAAATCCTGATGTCACATTAGGCTGGAACAACACCATTACCTATAAGAACTGGGACTTCAACATGTTCTGCAATGCAGCCTTCGGTGCAAAACGTTTGAATATCGTACGTTTCGCAATGAATGCAGAGGTTGGTGCTTCAAGATTCGTTACAGACAAGGATCACTTCAGTAATATAGGTGTAACAATGCCTACCATCGGTGCAGAGAACAAGAACTATGGTAATTCAGACAAGTGGCTCGAGAATGCCGACTACTTCCGTTGTGAGAATATCAGCGTAGCTTATACATTCCCACGCAGCGTAACCAAGTTGGCAGACATCCGTCTTTCACTCTCAGCTCAGAACCTCTTCACCATCACAGGTTATAAGGGTATTGACCCAGCAGGTGCTTCTTTCAGTGATGCCAACGTAGACCGTGATAATGGTTTGGATATGGGTGCTTATCCTAATCCTCGTACCATCACAATGGGTGTTCGTGTAACCTTCTAAATTCAACAATCTAAAAACTGTAAGAATTATGAAAACTAAGAAATTATTATATACAGGTTGCTTCATGGCAGCTTCCATGTTGTCACTCACATCATGTGGCGATTTCCTGGATGAGGATCCAAAGGGTCAGTTGAATCCAGAAACATTCTATACCATCGAAGACGACTACACCGCAGGCGTTAATACGCTGTACGATAAAGTGAATCAGACACAAAGTTGGACTAACCCTATGTATCCACAGTGGCAGGGAGACGATATCACAGCTAACCCTGGTTCCAACAAGCAGGCTTGTGCTGCGCTCGATGCATTTGATTCTGATGGTGCCAACAAGGGTGTTACAGAAGCCTGGACTCAGCATTATGCAGTTATCAAGACAGCCAATCTGATTATCGAGGGCTCTGAGAAATTCCCTGGTGATAAGGCTAAGATTGCTACCGCATTGGGAAACGCTCACTTCTGGCGTGCTTACTCGTACTACTATCTGGTACGTGTATTCGGCAAATTGCCTATTATCACTAAGACCAACATAGAACAGTTTGATGCTCAGCCATCTGAGATTGAGAAAGTATACGAATTGATCGTTCAAGACTTGAAGGATGCCATCAACGAACTTCCTACAGGTTATGACAAGGAGCCTGCCCGCTTGTTCGGAGTTGACGTTTGGGCTACCAAACAGGCTGCACAGTCTACCTTGGCAGCAGTTTATATGTCAATGGCAGGTTATCCGCTCAATAAGGGAACAGAATACTATAAGCTCGCTGCTGAGTTGGCTAAGGATGTCATCACCAACAATGGTACTTATGGCTTCATCTTGAACCCAGACTGGAAGGAAGTTTACTCTATGGGTAACAATTACAACATGGAGACCGTGCTCGGTATCAACAACGATGCCAAGGGTTGGTGGGATCATGACTCACAGCTTTCTTCCTGCTGTCGCTTCGAAGGTCTCGGCGATGGTGGCTGGGGTGACGCCTGGGGCGAAATTGCTTTCTGGAAGAGATATCCAGAGGGACCTCGCAAGAATGCTATTTATGCTCCTAAAGTTACATTCCAGGAGACTATCACTGAGAAAATCGGCGATAAGGAAGTTAAAAAGGATAAGATCAGCAAGGCCGTTTACTGGTGGGAACTTGACAACAATGGCAAACCTGTCGTAGATGCTTATCACCCTATGTTCACTATCTTCACTGTCAATGCTGACGAAAAGGGTAATATGCTCAAACAGCCATACGATTACATGGGAATCAACTATAAGGGTATGGTTAATGACCGCCGTCATAACCTCATCCGCTATTCAGAGGTTCTCCTCTGGTATGCTGAGAGTGCAGCCCGTGCAGGCCTCTCTGACTTGACAGAAGCTAAGAAATGCTTGAAGCTGGTTCGCAGCCGTGCCGTAACAGATGTCGAAAATGTGACACTTGGCGACGGAACTACCGTAAAGATCGACAACATGAGCGCTGCCCAGCTTGCTGAGGCTTGCTACATTGAACACGGATGGGAAGTTGCAGGTAACTGGGTATCTATGGTTACCCGCCGTTCAGATGAGCTCCGCATGGACGAGCTCAAGAAGAACTTCGAGTATCGCGTTGCCAATGCTCCTATCGTTGTTGCGAAAGAGGGTGGCAAGGAATATACTGCCAAGGAGAGCGTTACCGTTAAGGGTGCTTGGTCTGAGGATAGAATTTACTGTCCATATCCAACAACCGACGGTGAGAAGAACCCAAACTTGAAGAGGTAAACTTTTTAAGTAATCAATTCATAAGAAATCAACTATTCTATGTTATGTCAACACATCATGTACGAGAATAGACTAGGTTGTGTGCCCTTTCTGTCGTGAAACAGGAAGGGCACTGTTTCTTTATGAAGAATAAGAGAAATACTCTTAAGAAATATCCCGAAATTTTTGGTAATTACGAATATTCAGCGTACCTTTGCAAGATATAACTTAATACAAAACATTATGGCTAATAATTATCAACCTTTCAACCGATCTTTGCTGGCGATGGCTGCCCTTCAAGCCTTGCCGCTATCTCTCTTCGCCCAGAATACAGGCGAAAAACCAAACATCCTGTATATCATGTGCGATGACCACGCCATACAGGCTATCAGCGCCTACGGCAGTGCCATCTCCCAACTGGCGCCTACCCCAAATATCGACCGACTTGCAGAAAGGGGAATGAAATTCAACGAGGCTTTCGTTGAAAACTCGCTTTCTACACCAAGCCGTGCCTGTCTGATGACCGGCCTCTACAGTCATCAGAACGGACAGCGCATGCTGGCAGAGGGCATCGATTCCACCAAAACCTTCTTCTCTGAAATGCTGCAGAAGGCAGGCTATGAGACGGCAGTAGTGGGAAAATGGCACATGTCATGCCGCCCTAAAGGTTTCGATTTCTATCACATCCTCAACGACCAGGGACAATATTACAACCCGACCTTCGCATCAACAGACCATTACGGAGAATACAAGCAGGAAATGGGATATGCCACCGACCTCATCACAGACCATGCCATCGAATACCTCGACCAAAGAGACAGAAACAAGCCATTCTGTCTGCTGGTTCATCATAAGGCACCCCACCGTCTGTGGATGCCTAGCACCAAGTATGTTGGGAAATACGGCAAAGTAAACTTCCCGCTACCTGAAACCTTCTGGGACGACTATGCGACCCGAGGCTCGGCTGCATCCACCCAGAAGATGACTATCTGTGAATATATGGAAATGGTACGCGACCTGAAAGTGCCCGAAATGTACGACCCTTCTACACCGGAAGGCAGAGAGTCGTATGCCGGACTCATGGGAGAGATGAACCGCATGACACCGCAGCAGCGCGAGGCTATTGATGCCTATTACATGCCGAGAAACAGAGAATTCCTGAGCAAGAATCTCACGGGTAAGGAACTGGTAGAATGGAAATACCAGAACTATATCCGCGACTATATGGCAGTGATTGCTTCGGTGGATGAGAGTGTAGGCCGACTCCTGACTTATCTCGATGAGCATCATCTCACGGATAATACCATCATCGTATACACCTCCGACCAGGGATTCTACATGGGCGAACACGGCTGGTTTGACAAGCGTTTCATGTATGAGGAATCATTCCATACACCGCTCATCATCAGCTATCCTAAGCATATCCAGCCTAAGAGCGAATGCAACCAGATGGTACAGAACATCGACTTTGCTCCTACCTTCCTCGACCTGGCGGGCTTGAAGAAGCCTGCCTATATGCCGGGCACTTCGCTCCAACCATTGTTTGCCGGACAGCCTGTAAGAAAATGGCGTAAGAGTCTGTATTACCATTATTATGACTACCCTAATTATCATTTGGTACGCAAGCACGATGGTGTGAGAACCGAGCGCTACAAACTGATTCATTTCTACGGCAAGGGTGGTGAAAGAGCCGTTCCAGAAAACAAGTATCAGTGCCAACCGGGAACTTCAGAAAACTGGTGTTTCGAATATCTCAAATCCATCAACTACATCACCGATGATGCCGATATTGACTACTACGAGTTGTATGATATCCAGGTTGATCCGAACGAGCAGCACAACCTCTACGGCAAGCCTGGCATGCAGAAGGTAGAAAAGGAAATGAAGAAACTCCTTGCTACCTATCGCAGAAATCTGAAAGTAGATGAGTAAAGGAACCGAACAAAATAATATTGATATGAACAAGACAATATGGCTTACAGGGGTAGGTTTGGCGTGCCTTCCTACCCAGCTCTGTGCAAAACAAAACACCCCGCCCAACATTCTCTTCATACTGTGTGACGACATGGGATATGGCGATCTGGCTTGTTACGGCCAACCTTATATCCACACGCCTAATATAGACCGGATGGCACAGGAGGGAATGAGATTCACCCAGGCTTATGCCGGTTCTCCCGTCTCGGCTCCGTCGAGAGCTACCCTCATGACTGGTCAGCATACGGGACATACACATGTGCGTGGAAACAAGGAATACTGGAGAGGTGTGCCAATGGTAAAATATGGCAACAACGAGGAGTATTCTGTCGTAGGACAGGAACCTTACGACCCGCAGCATAAGATTCTGCCCGAAATCATGAAGGACAAAGGATATAGAACCGGCGTATTCGGGAAATGGGCTGGCGGATATGAAGGTTCAGCTTCTACTCCCGACAAGCGTGGCGTGGACGAATTCTATGGCTATATCTGCCAGTTTCAGGCTCATCTCTATTATCCTAACTTCCTGAACCGCTACAGTCGTGCAATGGGAGATACAGCGGTGGTAAGAGAGGTGATGGAACAGAACATCCAGCATCCGATGTTCGGCAAGGATTATTTCAAGCGCAAGCAGTATTCGGCCCGCATCATCCACGACAAGGCACTGGAATGGATTGACAGTCAAGACAAGGAACATCCTTTCGTAGGATTCCTTACCTATACCCTGCCGCATGCCGAACTTGCCCAGCCGGAAGACTCCATACTGGAGAATTACCAGAAACAGTTCTTTACCGATAAAACCTGGGGCGGATGGGAAGATTCGAGATACAACGCTGCGGTTCATACCCATGCACAGTTTGCCGGAATGATTACCCGACTGGACCAGTATGTGGGCGAAATCTTCGCCAAGCTGAAGGAGAAGGGACTCGACAGGAATACCGTTGTCATCTTTACTTCAGATAACGGGCCGCATGAAGAAGGTGGTGCTGATCCAGAGTTCTTCGGTCGCGACGGTAAGTTGAAAGGTCTGAAGCGCCAGTGCTACGAAGGCGGCATCCGCATACCATTTATCGCCTGGTGGCCTGAGCATATCAAGGCAGGAGCGGTGAACGATACCCAGTTTGCCTTTTACGACCTGCTGCCTACTTTCTGCGATTTGGCTGGCATCAGAAACTTTGCCAAGCGTTATACCAACAGAAAGTTGGCTGGTGATGGTTTCGACGGAATCTCTATCGCTCCTACCCTTCTGGGCAAGGATGCAGAGCAGAAACATCACGATTACCTGTACTGGGAATTTCACGAAACCGACCAGATTGGCGTGAGAAAGGGCGACTGGAAACTGGTGGTAGTAAAAGGCGAGCCGCGGCTCTATAATCTGGCTTCCGATATCCACGAAGACCATAATGTGGCGGCAGAACATCCTGAGATTCTTGCCGAACTCCTGGCTGCCATCAGAAAGGAGCATAGAGACAGCAAGGATTTCGAAATTACGCTGCCAAAGTTCTGATTTTCTCTCCCGGTTACAGAGAGATAGAGATTACAACTAGATTCAAGAAAAAATGATGAACGACAACATAGCAAATCCCTTTGCCAAGCCACTCTATGTAATGCTGAAACCTGCGGGTGCCCATTGCAACCTGGCATGCAAATACTGTTATTATCTGGAGAAGAACAAGCTCTATCCCACTGCTCAGCGACATCTGATGAGCGATGAGATGCTGGAACAGTTTACCCGAGAATATATTGAGGCGCAAACCATGAACCAGGTGCTCTTCACCTGGCATGGTGGCGAGCCTCTGCTGCGCTCCATCGACTTCTACCGCAAGGCTTTATCCCTACAGCAAAAGTATGCTGGAGGCAGGCGCATCGACAACGTAATTCAGACCAACGGCACGTTGCTGACCGATGAATGGTGCGAGTTTTTCGCCCAGAACCATTGGCTGGTAGGCATCTCTATCGATGGTCCACAGCCTGATCATGACCATTACCGGCTGACGGCTGCGGGAAAACCATCGTGGCAGAAAGTGATGCAGGGCATCAAACTGCTGAAGAAACACGGGGTGGAATGGAATGCGATGGCGGTGGTAAATGCCTATAATGCCAATCATCCGCTGGAGTTCTACCGTTTCTTCAAGGAAAACGGCTGTCAGTTTCTGCAGTTCACACCTATCGTTGAGCGACTGACCCGACATGAGGATGGCCGTACCCTGGCAAGTCTTGCCGACAAGGATGAGATTTCTCTGAGCGAGGCATCAGTTGCGCCGGAGAAGTGGGGCTACTTCCTCTGTGCAATTTTCGATGAATGGGTTCGGAAGGATGTGGGCAAAATCTTCGTTGAGATTTTCGACTGCACACTGGCAAACTGGATGGGTATTTCTCCCGGCATCTGTGCTTATTCCAAGGAATGCGGTCATGCGGGAGTGATGGAGCACAATGGCGATGTTTATTCCTGCGACCACTTTGTTTTTCCGGAGTATAAGTTGGGCAATATCCGTGACCATTCGCTCATCGACATGCTTTATGGTGAGCAGCAACATGAGTTCAGCCGTCTGAAACACAGTTCTCTTCCCCGCCAGTGCAAGGAGTGTGACATGGAGTTTGCCTGTCATGGAGAATGCCCAAAGAACCGCTTCATGAAAGATAAGTATGGCGATTCCGGTCTCAACTATCTCTGTCCGGGTTATTACCATTATTATCAGCATGTAGCGCCCTACATGGATTACATGAAGCAGGAACTCATGTCGCAGCGCCCACCTTCGAATATCATGAAAGTTGTACACTAAGCATGACAGATTCTAAAAAAACAGCAAAATACTTGGAAAAAAGTCAGAAATATCGTACCTTTGCAGGCAAAAAGCAATTTTACGAATATGAAAAGAATCAAAATGCCACTCTTGGCAAGAATCATCATTGCCATCCTGTTGGGTGTAATCTTCGGTAATTTCTTCAATGAAGCGGCCGTCAGAGCGTTTCTCACCTTCAACGGCATCTTCAGCCAGTTTCTGGGCTTTATGATACCGCTCATCATCATCGGTCTCGTAACACCAGCCATTGCCGACATCGGTCACGGAGCCGGGAAACTCCTCCTTGCCACTGTGGGCATCGCCTTTGCCGACACCATTCTGGCGGGTCTGCTAGCCTATGGCACCGGTTCGGCACTCTTCCCACACATGATTGCAAATTCTGCCCATGTGGCAGTAGATAAGGCTGAAGAACTCAAACCCTTCTTCGAAATCAAGATACCAGCCATGGTTGATGTGATGAGTGCCCTCGTCTTCTCGTTCATCGCCGGACTGGGCATTGCCCATAAAGGCAGCCGCACCATGCAGAACGTTTTTCAGGAATTCAAGGAAATCGTTTCCGGTGTCATTGCCAAAGTCATCATTCCCCTACTGCCCCTTTACATCTTCGGCATCTTCCTGGGCATGACTTTCTCCGGCGAAGCCTACCACATTCTGCTGGTCTTCGCACAGATTATCCTCGTGATTCTCGTACTTCATATCGTGATTTTACTTTACGAATATCTATTGGCTGGCGGCTTGTCCCACAAGAATCCTTTTAAGCTATTGCTCAACATGTTGCCAGCCTACTTCACGGCACTTGGCACATCATCATCAGCAGCCACCATTCCGGTAACTCTGAAGCAGACCTTGAAAAACGGCGTCACCGATGGCATTGCCGGATTCACCATTCCGCTCTGTGCCACCATCCATCTCTCGGGATCAATGATGAAGATTACCTGTTGTGCGCTCACCATCTGTCTCATCAATGGTATGCCGTGCAATCTTCCTCTCTTTCTCAACTTCATCTTCGTGCTCGCCATCTGCATGGTAGCAGCTCCGGGAGTTCCGGGAGGAGCCGTCATGGCAGCGCTAGGTCCGCTAGCTTCAGTTTTAGGTTTCAATGCTGATATGCAAGCACTTATGATAGCCCTCTATATTGCGATGGACAGTTTCGGTACCGCCTGCAATGTAACCGGCGATGGCGCCATTGCTATAGTCGTGGATAAGATATTCAGAAAGGATAAATAAAAAATAAAAGAGGGTGTGTCATAAGTCTGTGACACACCCTCATCTTTATATAAATCTCTCTCTATTTCTAAAGTGATTCACATATATATATTATGTATATCGTATGTTCTATTCTTACTTGCTCAAGCTAACAGAATGGCTCATGTTAGTCATTTCAGGAATTGAGTTTACTACGTGTTTCAAGAACATGCCCATGCAAAGAACCATACCTGAAAACATAACTGCGGCGAAAGCCATTGTAAAAATAGTCATCATAATTATTAACCTTTTTAAAATTTATTATTTGTTATTCCTTAAATCCGAGTGCAAAGTTAACACTTTTTTATCGAATAACAGCATCTTTTGCCGAGAAATATCATTGCAATATGTTTTTCTTGATATGGGTCAACCACTTGTTTTTAGCCTTGAAAATGACATTTTGCTATCGGATATGTTGTTTTTGTGGCAATAATTTATATATATCATTTTTCTCGCTTTGTTATGTGTATAACAAGATAGGGATTCCTGTCAGATGATAAGAAGTCAGAATCGAAGTGAAAGCCAATCATCGAGCTTCACGTTCTGGAAGGTATGGATGCCCAGCTTCTCGGCAGCCTCGCAGTTTTCCTTCAGATCATCGATGAAGAGAGTTTCATCGGGATAGATGTTCGCCTGCCTGATTACCTCCTCATAGATGTGGGCATCAGGTTTTGCCAGATGCATTCGCTGAGAGAGGAAGCAATGCTCAAAATAATCCTCTACCCCATGGTTCTGATAAGGGAAGAGATGCTCCACGCAATAATCCCAATGTATATCAATGGTATTGCTCAAGAGGAAGAGGCGGTAACCAGCCTTCTTCAACTGCAGGAGTCGCTCCTTTTTCTCATCAGGAATCTCCACCAGCATCTTGTTGGCAGCATCGATGATTTCTTCATTCGTCACATCGGTCCCTGTCAACTTACGGGCTGCATCACAGAATGCTTCGGTGGTAATCATTCCAACACCCAGTTTGCTCATCAGCTTCATCCCTTCACTCTGGGGATTCGGATTAGCCAGTTCCCCCATTCCTATCGCCTTGAAAGCCCCGATGCATCCTTCCGGATTGAGCTTCACCAGGACATTTCCCAAATCAAATATGATGTTCTTGTATTGCATAATCTATACCTTATTTAAATTTCACTTTTAATCTTTAACCAAATACTTACTGCAAAAGTACTGTAAATTCGGGAGGAAACAAATGATTTGGAAAAGGAATGGCGGAAATATAACATTTATTAGTAAAAGAGGAAAGCCTATGTATGAGAAAGTTTTTCCAAAACTAATGCCACTATTGCCACACTTCAAGTTAACCAATTGGTTTTTAACTATTTAAGCGTTGCAATAAGGGCATTTTCTATTGCCCCCTATTGCCACATTATTATATATAGGAATTCTTAGGGAAAATGGTGGGGATTACATTATTGAATATCAACAACTTAAAAGTTTCATTGTGCAAGTTGAGGCATTTTCATTGTGCAAGTTGAGGCATTTTCATTGTGCAAGTTGTGGCTATTTCATTGTGCAAGTTGAGGATTTATCATAAAAAAATGGTGTTTCATTCCTCAAAATAAAACACCATTGACCTAAATTTTATGCTGATAATCGAATTTCGCAATTAGTTGCTATAAGCACTCTCACCATGCTCGTAGATGTCGAGACCTTCCTCTTCTACTCGCTTGTCAACACGTACACCTACACTCTTATCTACTACCTTGAAGATAATGTAGGTAACTACTACGCTGTAGATGATGCTTACCACAGTGGCTACAACCTGAATCCAGAGCTGATGCCAGTCGCCATAGAGGGCACCCTGTACACCTTCGGATCCTGTTACATACTGAGTGGCGAAGACACCGGTGAGGATAGATCCCAGAATACCACCCATACCATGAACACCAAAGGCATCGAGAGCATCATCATACTTAAACTTCTCCTTTACTACCGCTACCATGAAGAAGCAGACGATGGTGGAAATGATACCGATGCAGAAAGCTCCGAAAATATCGGTACTGCCGGCTGCAGGAGTGATGGCTACCAGTCCGGCTACAGCACCGGTACAAGCACCTACCGTAGTTGGCTTCTTGTTTACAATCCAGTCGATGAGCATCCAGGTAGTGGCTGCTGCAGCTGTGGCGATATGGGTTACAAGAAAGGCGTTGGCTGCCAGACCATCAGCTGCCAATCCGCTACCGGCATTGAAACCGAACCATCCCAACCAGAGGAATGACATACCCATGAACACGAAGGTGATGTTGTGAGGTGTGATAGGATGACCTGCACGGTAATCATCTCGCTTGCCTACACAGAGTGCCATGACCAGAGCAGCTACACCGGCATTGATATGAACCACGGTACCACCCGCAAAGTCGATGGCTCCCATCTCCTGCAGGAAACCGCCACCCCATACCCAGTGGGCCATAGGAAGATAAGCGATGATAACCCAGAGGATGGTGAAAAGTACATAACCGCTGAACTTCACACGCTCGGCAAAAGCACCGAGAATCAAGGCTGGAGTAATGAGGGCGAACATGCACTGGAACATTGCAAAGGTGAGTTCTGGAATGCCTGTAGGCATGATGGCATCCAAGCCGATGCCGTGAAGAAAACATTTATCGAAACCACCGATGACGCAAGCCAGAGGATTGCCCGAATCGGCATATTCTGTAGAGAAAGCCCAGGAATAACCGAAGGCTACCCATATCAGACTGACTACTGCCACGATGAATACCGTCTGCATCAGGATGCTGAGAATATTCTTCTGGCGCACCAAACCACCATAAAAAAGTGCTATACCCGGGATTGACATCAAAAGCACCAAGATGGTTGCCATGATCATCCACGCTGTGTTACCCGTATCAAGTGTCGTCAATAATAAACTGCTCATAAAAATATCTTATAGTTAAATTAGAATACTAAATAATATTTATTAAAGATAAGTAAGAATGCCTAATTCAACATTCAACACTTAACATTCAACATTTTAAATTATTCCTCTTTCTCAGCGTTATACAATGCGATGTCGCCTCGCTCGCCAGTTCTGATTCTAACGGTATCGAGTACAGGAATCACGAAGATTCTGCCGTCTCCTACTTCACCGGTCTGTGCAGCGCCCTGGATGGCGGCGATGGTAGGCTCCACATTCTTATCACGAACCACGATGTTCAGGAGCACACGCTCGATGCTGCTGGTATCGTACATCACACCACGGTAAATGCGAGCCTGGCGCATTTTACCCTCTCCTCTTACATTATAATAAGAGAACCACTCGATGTCTGCTGCTAAAAGCGCCTTCTTGACATCCTCGAATCTAGACTTGCGGATAATTGCCTCAATCTTCTTCATAATCCTTTAATAATTAATAATGTGTTAATACTTCTATTGATTGTCTCTTTTCGAAAACGGACCTTCATTGGTTGTTATTCAAATCAAGCCTTTCTTTTACATTATGTTCGTTTTCGGCTGCAAAATTAATACATTTTGTCAGCATTTTAAAGCAAATAAAAGCATTTCGTTTTAATTTTTTGTCGAACATTTTAAATTTATCGAGGCTTATCCTATTCTCCTTACAATTTGTAAGGCAGAAAGCAATTTTATGATACAAATTGTAAGATAGCGAAAAATAATCAAGATTTCTGCATTTATTTTCTTGCATATTTCAACAAATCGTCGTACCTTTGCAACCGAAATCAAACAAATAGTCATCGAAACATTCGAAAGACTAGCAAAAAGTCAAATCTCAAAAGAGATAAGACATGAGAGATAAAAGAAGAGTATTCAAACATAAAGAACAACGCAGATGAAAGAAACAGTTCATTTTACAAAGATGCAGGGAGCGGGTAACGATTATATATATGTAGATACCCAACAATACGACATCCCTGACCCAGAGAAGGCGGCCATTGCCTGGAGTGCTTATCACACGGGCATAGGAAGCGATGGACTGGTTCTCATCGGAAAGCCGCACGACGGCAGAAGAGCAGATTATTCGATGCGTATCTTCAACGCCGATGGTTCAGAAGCGATGATGTGCGGCAATGCAAGCCGATGCATCGGTAAGTATCTTTACGAAAAAGGATTGACCCGAAAGGACACCATCCGACTGGAAACACTTTCGGGTATCAAGATATTGAAACTTCATCTTCAGGATAATAAAGAAGTTGTGGAATCGGTAACAGTAGACATGCTGGAACCCAAACTTGAAAATCCCGAGCAATTCATAGGTCCTTCGGTGCTCGAAGCTGACGGCAGAAAATTTGAAGGCACCTATGTTTGCATGGGTAATCCGCATTTCGTTACCTTCGTGGATGACATCGACACCATCGACATCGCCCACTATGGTAAAATCCTGGAAAGAGACAAGGCATTTCCCCAGAGATGCAACATAGAATTTGCACAAGTAACTGACACAGACGCCATAAGGACACGAGTTTGGGAAAGGGGAAGCGGAATAACAATGGCTTGCGGAACAGGAGCCTGTGCCACAGCCGTAGCCGCAGCCCTTACCAAGCGTACTGGCAGAAAAAGCAGTATCGTGATGGATGGCGGAACGCTGGAAATAGAATATAGCGAGGCTGATGATCATGTCTACATGACGGGACCTGCAGCCTTCGCCTTTGAAGGAGAAATCCAGTTGGAGTGTTAATATAGGGAGTGTTGAATGTGGAATGTTGAATGTTGAATTTAGCTGTACCCACAAAGTCTCTGGAGTGTTGAATGTGGAATGTTGAATGTTGAATTTAGCTGTACCCACAAAGTCTCTGGAGTGTTGAATGTGGAATGTTGAATGTTGAATTTAACTGCACCCACCAAGTCAACACTCAACATTCAACACTCAACATTAAAACAATATGACACTCAACATTTTAAAAAGAGAACGCAAACTTAAATAACAAATGGTCGATAATGACCACAAATAAAAGGAGAAACAAAATATGGCATTAGTTAATGAACATTTCCTGAAGTTGGCCAACAACTACTTGTTTGCCGACATCGCAAAGAAGGTGAACGCCTACAAGATTGCACATCCAAAGCAGCGTGTAATCAGTCTGGGCATCGGTGACGTAACCCAGCCTCTCTGCCCTGCCGTCATCAAGGCGATGCACAAGGCTGTAGACGAGATGGCCGAGCAGGCTTCTTTCAGAGGCTATGGTCCGGAGCGAGGCTACGACTTCCTCCGAGAGGCTATCATCAAGAACGACTTCCTGCCACGTGGCATTCATCTTGACGCCAACGAGGTATTCGTAAACGATGGAGCCAAGAGCGATACGGGAAATATCCAGGAGATTTTGAGATGGGATAACAACATCGGCGTTACCGACCCGATTTATCCGGTTTATATAGACTCTAACGTGATGATAGGTAGAGCGGGAATCTTCGAGAACGGCAAGTGGAGCAATGTAACCTACATGCCTTGCGATGAGAGCGATGACTTCATCCCTCAGATTCCAGACCACCGTGTGGACATGATTTATCTCTGTTATCCAAACAACCCTACGGGTACGGTCATCTCGAAAGAAGAACTCAGAAAATGGGTAAACTATGCTATCAAGAACGAGAGCATCATCCTCTATGATGCAGCCTACGAGGCATATATCACCGACCCATCAATTCCTCATTCTATCTACGAGATTCGTGGAGCCAGAAAGGTAGCGATAGAATTCCACAGTTATTCGAAGACTGCCGGATTCACCGGTGTGCGTTGTGGTTACACCATCGTTCCTAAGGAGTTGAAGGCAAAGACATTGGCAGGTGAGGAAGTGGCATTGAATCCTATCTGGGACCGCCGCCAGTGCACCAAGTTTAATGGTACAAGCTATATCAGCCAGCGTGCTGCCGAAGCCATCTACACCCCAGAGGGTAAGGAACAGGTGAAGGCAACCATCAATTACTATATGGAGAATGCCCACTTCATGAGAGCAGAACTCCAGAAACTCGGCTTGAGAGTATATGGCGGCGAGAATGCACCTTATCTCTGGGTGAAGACGCCAAACAACACGCCAAGCTGGAAATTCTTCGAAGAGATGCTTTATGGTGCCAGCGTAGTCTGCACCCCTGGTGTCGGCTTCGGTCCATCGGGCGAAGGCTACATCCGACTCACCGCCTTCGGCGAGCATGAGGACTGCAAGGAAGCCATGGAGAGAATTGCCAAGTGGTTAGGAAAATAAACATTCCAACAGAATATAAAAACATTGAAAATCAGAAATTTTAAATTATATAAGGTATGAGCAACTTAAGATTTGAAGCTGTTTCAGAGGCTTCCAAGAGAAAGCCTGTTGAGGTAACCGCTCCTAGCGAGCGACCAAGTGAATTCTTCGGAAAGAAGGTATTCAACCGACAGAAGATGTACAAGTATCTCCCTGCAGATGTCTATGAGAAACTGGTAGACGTCATCGACAACGGAGCACGTCTCGACCGTAACATCGCCAACGCCGTAGCCAAAGGCATCAAGCAGTGGGCTGACGAGAATGGCGTAACCCACTACACCCACTGGTTCCAGCCATTGACAGAAGGTACTGCCGAGAAGCACGATGCCTTCATCGAGCATGATGGCAAGGGTGGTATGATCGAGGAATTTTCAGGCAAGTTGCTCGTTCAGCAGGAGCCTGATGCATCATCTTTCCCATCTGGCGGTATCCGCTCTACCTTCGAGGCTCGCGGTTATTCTGCATGGGATCCAACATCTCCTGTATTTATCATCGACGATACACTCTGTATCCCTACCGTCTTCATCTCTTACACAGGTGAGGCTCTCGACTATAAAGCTCCATTGCTCCGTTCATTGCACGCTGTAAACGTAGCAGCAACAGAGGTTTGCCACTACTTCAACCCTGATGTCAAGAAAGTTATTTCCAATCTCGGTTGGGAGCAGGAGTACTTCCTGGTAGATGAAAGCTTGTATGCAGCACGTCCTGACCTGATGCTGACAGGTCGCACCCTGATGGGTCACGATTCTGCAAAGAACCAGCAGATGGACGACCACTACTTCGGAGCCATCCCAGAGCGTGTTCAGGCATTCATGAAGGATTTGGAAATCCAGGCTCTTGAACTCGGTATTCCTTGCAAGACCCGTCACAACGAGGTAGCACCAAACCAGTTTGAGTTGGCACCTATCTTCGAGGAGACCAACCTTGCCGTTGACCACAACATGCTCCTGATGAGCTTGATGAAGAAGGTAGCTCGCCATCACGGTTTCCGCGTACTTCTCCATGAGAAGCCATTCGCAGGCATCAACGGTTCCGGTAAGCACAACAACTGGAGTCTCGCTACAGATACAGGCATTCTGCTTCATGGTCCTGGCAAGACACCAGAGGATAACCTCCGTTTCGTAGTCTTCATCACAGAGACTTTGATGGGTGTATACAAGCACAACGGTTTGCTCAAGGCTTCTATCATGAGCGCTACCAATGCGCATCGTCTGGGCGCCAACGAGGCACCTCCAGCAATCATCTCTTCATTCCTCGGCAAGCAGCTGACCGACCTTCTCGAGCACATTGAGAAAGCCGACAAGAAGGATCTCTTCACCGTAGCAGGCAAGCAAGGCATGAAGTTGGATATCCCTGAGATTCCAGAGTTGATGATTGATAACACCGACCGTAACCGTACATCACCATTCGCCTTCACCGGTAACCGTTTCGAGTTCCGTGCCGTAGGTTCTGAGGCTAACTGTGCATCAGCAATGATTGTATTGAACACAGCCGTAGCCGAGGCATTGACCGACTTCAAGAAGCGTGTGGATGAGTTGATTGCCAAGGGTGAGGACAAGACATCTGCCATCATCGATATCGTTCGTCAGGATTTGAAGACCTGCAAGCCAATCCGTTTCGACGGCAATGGTTACTCAGATGAGTGGGTAGAGGAAGCAGCTAAGCGTGGTCTGGACTGCGAGAAGAGCTGTCCTAAGATTTTCGAGCGTTATCTCGACCCTGCCACTATCAAGATGTTCGAGGATATGGGCGTCATGAAGAAGAACGAGTTGGAAGCTCGTAACGAGGTGAAATGGGAGACCTACACCAAGAAGATTCAGATTGAGGCTCGTGTAATGGGTGACTTGAGCATGAACCACATCATCCCTGTGGCTACTCACTATCAGAGCCAGTTGGCTAAGAATGTGGAGAACATGATTGACATCTTCGGCGACGAGGAAGGCAAGAAGTTGACTGCCCGCAACATCAATATCATCAAGAAGATTGCCGAGCGCACTCAGATTATCGAGACCGGTGTTGAGGAGTTGGTAAATGCCCGCAAGGTAGCCAACAAGATTGAGAATGAGCACGATAAGGCGATAGCTTATCATGACACGGTAGCTCCAAAGATGGAGGAAATCCGTTATCAGATTGATAAGTTGGAGTTGACAGTAGCCGATGAGCTCTGGACCTTGCCTAAGTATCGTGAACTCCTGTTCATCCGCTAATCAGCAATGTCTTCAAAATAAGACATATTTCTGACAGATAAGAAACACAAAGCTCTAACAAGAGCTACTCTTCATCAGATATAACAATTGAACGATCAATCTATTTCTTTTATTGGTTGTTTAAGTTTGCGCGGAGTGTGGTTGTGAAATCACGCTCCGCTTTTTTATTTCCTGATTTACATAAACAAAAAACAGACCGACATGAACGCTTGTTCACATCGGTCTGTTTACTCTTTTACCCTTTTACCTTTTTACCCTTTTACTTTTTTACCTTTTTACCCTTTTACCTTTTTACCCTTTTACCTTTAAAAGATTGATTGTCTGTGTTTTTCCCGTGATGCCTGTTACCACGGCGATTCCATTGTCACGAATCTCCACCTTCTCATATTTGGCATCAACAATTACTTTTCCTTTCAATGTCATAATGCCCCAATGTCTGGGAATCTCTTCAAAGGCGCAATAGGCACCAACAGGTTGCGCTATACTGCAGTAGAGGGGTGGCACGATAACTTTACCATCTACCTTCACACCCCATTTCTTTCCTGCCTGATACAATTCCACATGTCCTGCCTCTGACTTCTCATGCAAAAGAAGCATCTCGTTTGCTTCCATTTCCTTTTTTTGCAACATCGCCTCATGATAATATTTCTTGCCAAGGCGAGGCATCACAAAATTCAAATCTTCATTTTCATTCTTTGGATGATTGCATCCTATATAAGTCTTCTTCAAATTTGAATCCACCAGGTAGTAGTCCTCTTTGCTGTCCATGACAACGATACGTTCACCATACAGGACTGCACATAACCAATACACATGTTCGTAATCATTACGCAGGAAACATACATTCCTGCTCTCTTCATTGCTCATGCGCATCTTACCTTCATCACCCTCACAATAGTACCATACCTGACAACCGGGAGCAGAAGGTCTGAATCTGAATATCATATAGTACCCATAATTCAGAAAATCATATTGTGAAGGATGATAGGGCAGAGAAAAATCTTCTTGGGTTCGAGACATGAAGATGTCGTTATATTCTATAAACTCCCATCCTTTTATGTTGACAACATGGGGAGCTTCTGCTACGTTAGTGCCATCGTCGATGACAGCTTTTGCCAACAGGTCATAATAGCATTTCGCCTTTCTGCGAGGTCGGTAGAACAGGATGTTGCCATCCAGCAGCTTCATGTCATAGTAATCGCCTGGCTCCAAGACCTGTTCTCCTTGTCGGTTCACTACCGTCATCTTTCCATCAGGCAGCTTGATGATGGCAAACTCCCCTTTGCTATCTACAAACTCACGATACTGTAGTGTTTGGAGCAATTCTTCATGGCTCATCACCATCATCATTTCTGAGTCTGGATGAATCTGAATATCGTCTTGCTTCTCGTTCATCAGGAAAAACTCTCTATCCTTCGGAGTCTCCTTTCTCTTGCCAACTTTCAGCTTTCCCTCGAACATAGCATTCCAGTTCCATACTTGCGAAGGCAACCCGAACACCCGATATAGTCCCACATTATCTATAATTACGCAGCTCTTCTTTCCCTTAGCCACTCGCAATCCACGTCCCACCATCTGCAGGTACTTGGCAAGCGACAGTGTAGGTCGTGCCAACTGTACAAACTCCACATCCGGGCAGTCAAATCCCTCCGAGAATATGTCCACATTCACCAATACTTGTATAGGAGCAGCCCCATCAGCAGCCCGCAAACAAGTAGCACCCAGGCGGTCCCATCCCGCACAATCTGGCGAGACCTTTGATGGTCCGCCAACCTTAGAGCGTAGCGGTTCCGAGCACCGAGTAGGGCGGTTTCCTCCCTCTCCCCTGAGGGTGAGAGGGTCGGGGTGAGAGGTGGAGCCCTCTTTAATGGTAAAGAGGGACGGGGTGATTTTAGAAAAATTGACAGGGTGATTCGAAAAAATCCCTTCTTTGGAAAGAGGAATGGGGTGATTCGAAAAAGAAGTATTAGAAGCTTTGAACCTTTCAATAAGTTCTTTTCGTAAAGAACTTGGCGTCTTACTATCAATAGCAACAGCCGCGATGCCGTGTTCTCTATAGAACTCGGCAATAGCATTAGCATGAGAAATATTGATAGCATACACGATGCCCTTTCTATCTTTACCATATTCTTCCAAACTCTGATAGAGCCTTTCGATACTCGGTTTCTTATTCAGCAACATATCCATTTCCTTGTTCTGGTAGTCACCATCAGCCCCTCGCTTCTGCAAGGAGTCGATGAGCCGTTGCGTCACACCATCCGATTTGATGCTCACAAAATCGTATGTCGCCAATCTTCCCTTGCTGATAAACTCAGGAACACTCCACGACTGCACCAACACGTCAAACAGGTCAGTAAATCCCTTACCATTCAATCGGCAAGGAGTAGCCGTCAGTCCCAGGAACTTAGCATTCGGGAATCTCTCCCACATCTCCTTATAGGTCTTGGCAAGGGCATGGTGCGCCTCGTCAATCACAATCATCCCCGGTTCTTCCTCTATCTCGTCATAGTGTTTCGACAACCATTGTATCGACACAGCCTTAATAGGAACATTGAATGCGCTAGCCGACAAACAATCTGGCGAATAACCTGATACCTCCTTTGATGCTCCACTCATCCCCAGGCGGTCCCCAAGTCCCTCAGCAGGCCGCAAGCAAGTAGCATCCAGGCGGTCCCATCCCGCACAATCTGGCGAGACCTTTGATGGTCCGCCAACCTTAGAGCGTAGCGGTTCCGAGCGACGAGGAGGAGCGGTTTCCTCCCTCGCTCCTGAGGAGAGAGGGTCGGGGTGAGAGGTGGAGCCCTCTTTAAGGGTAAAGAGGGACGGGGTGATTTTCGAAGAATTGACAGGGTGGTTCGAAAAATCCTCTTTTATGGTAAGGGAGGACGGGGTGATTTTAGAAAAAACTCTTTCAATAGTTTCTCGAATCTGAGAAACCAGCTCCCTTCTATGGGCAACAATCCAAACATGGCAATTGGAATGTTCCCTCAAAAACGATTCTACGACCGAAGCGAGTAGAACCGTTTTTCCCGTACCAGTTGGCATTTGTGCCATCACGGACCGATGAAGGCGCAACGCCTTCTCAATCCGTTCTTTCATATCCTCTTGGTAATCAAAAAGCTTAATATTCTTCATATAAAAGCATATAATGAATATAGCGTCCCTGCTATATTCCAAGCAGTGACACCTATCAGTATGTTAAAAAGTAATATGGTATCTTTTAAAAAATAAAAAGAAAAGTCATAAAGATAGGCAGAGCTTCATCAAAAGCCCTACCAATCTTAAAGTATATAATTAAAATTTAAAATCTTATCCTTTTGTGTTTTCCAAATTGTTTTTTTATCTTATATATCCCAACAGATCAAGATACATCATCCTTGACTCTAAGTGTTCATCTTCAGAAATATGATTGCTCTGCATAAAGGAATGCATCTTGATGAAAGAAATCATAAAGGGTTAACAAATGCCTTTACTAGACATTTGTTAACCTATCTTGCACATAAATATATATCTTTTCTTGTTGTGTTTTCCTTGGGATAGAAAATGCTACTACCTTTTTAAGGTATAAATCCCAGCAAGTTCTTTGATATACTTCTGTTCTTCCTCATCATCAGGTCTATCAACAGGAATACGTGCGACATAACTCGTAAAACGCATCATCATCTGTTCGATAAAAGGATGTTTCATTTGACCTATTGGTTCTAATGATTTCAGCTGTTCCAAATCCAACGACCTGATATGCTGAAAATCAACAACGACACAATCCATATCTAAAACAGGCCGAGGATCAAAAAAGAAATGCCTACAGATATTCTTATTGTGAATATAATCTTTTAAGAATCTAGTCAAAGCATCCCATTGTCTCCTTTTTAGTAGACCATCCGTTGAATCTTTCACAAGACTTTGGAATTCCTTCGACGCTCCAAGAACCTCGGCAGCTGGCTCAAGTGCTGCCACCATCAAGAATCCGCTATGGTCATGTTCCAAGTCACAAGCATTGGTGATGACAATACCTAAGGGATTGTCATCACCAAGGCCCCAATCAACACCATCTACGATGGTTCCTTGGGTAAAATCCCCATTAAATTCAGAAATCCAGATGCTCATTCTTCCACTGTTATTATTTCACCTAAAGTTTTACCATTGTACGTTTTTTTAAACCACTTAGACTGAGACAATCTCTTATATCTCTCCCTGAGATTCTTTTTTTTAGGGAAAAGATAGATCTTATCCTGCAATATAGGTTCATCACTAGCAGAACTAGTGTAAGCGAAAGAACATGCATTGGCAGTAAAATCAGAGTTCAATTCACAGGCATTGGCATTTACGCTCAACGCAGTCATTGTCATAGCCATAAATGCATAAAAGCTTTGACTACTTTTTGTCATTGTTGTTTTATCCATAATTCTAAACAATTATTCATTAAACAATTTATTGACAACTTGTGCTTCTATTCTAGAAATAGAAGCTTCTATCATTCCCCTAAGTTGCGCTGCATTTGGTATCGAATCCATATTTTGGTTATGATGATGGTTTATGTTGACAAATATACCATCATCCACCCCCATTCTAGGCTCGACATCAATATTCGCCACCTGATTTTCGTCTACCCCAATTCGTAAAGTCAACTTGCCACAAAGATGAAAATTACTATCAGGGTGAACATTATTTTTTATGAAACGATTCCACATCCAGACTTCAGCATTCTCACCTAGTCCTAGGATTTCCTTTTCAAAATTAATGCCATAAGCAGACAAAGACATATTAAAATTAGGAATCTCCACCTTCTCTATTTCAGCCTTTACTGCTTCCACATACTTCACGAGACTATCAATATTTTGAGCCTTAACTATCAACTTAGCTGGATTAATCACTACCAATGGATATGGTTTATTATTTACAGCAATAGTATAACCATCAGGCATTAAGCCATTGACAGTTTCGTAAGGCATACCAAACAGTTCTCTGCAAAACTTTGCATCCATCTGTGGCATAATCGTCATCGGTTGACTCCATACTGCCACATACGATAAACACATATCTTTCTTTTCCATAATCTGCTAATATTTATATTCTTTGTGCAAAAGTAATCAAATTCTTGTAAAGTCAGCTATTTTTTACCGTATTTTATCAATTTTGCTCAAAAATAACATAAAAATAATCGTTTTTCTTTATTTTATGCATGTCTATCCATGAAAAGAAGAGTATAATACTTATCCTCAGACGTAGAATCTATGCGCTACACCACATAGCTTGAAGTCCTCCCATAGCGGCTCGGCATAGCCCTTCCTAAACAGTGCCTTCTCCTCGCCCTCAAGTTTCTTCTCCTTTATCATTTCCTTCATTATTTAAGTGTCTCGTTGACTTTACTCCAGTCTTTATTCATCAATTCCTCGATGATGCTATGAATCTTCAAGGCATATTTCGTTCTCGGATGATTGCCATACTGTGTTCCTCTCAGAATACCTTCATAAAAGATGGTTACGATGATTTCAGTCTGTTTTCTGTACCTCATATATTCCTGTTCATCATATTCCTTGTTGTGCCAATAGTAGGAACTTGCCCAATAGCGCTTATGGTTATCCAGCATCTCCGATGCCAGGAAACCATACTTGACGAGTGTTGCCTTCTTGGTCTTCATCAGTTCATTCATCTTGTTGTGGAACAACAGAAAGGCATTGAACGACATTCCCTCCATGATGGCTTTCCATTCAGCACTCTTCTTCTTGACAAGGGCTTGGTCTGCTTCTACTTTTGCCGTGACCTCATCCTCTTGCTTCATCCGCTCTTCCAGATAGGTGGTATCCCATTTTCTCCATATCAGTTTCTTGATATATCCATCCAGTTCCAAGGCAAACTTACCTTCTTCAGTCTCCTTGACATGGTATTTCTCTTCCAACAATGGTGTACGCATCTTCGACGTTATCGAATACACAGTTGTTGTAATCCGCAGTCGCTCAGTACCGGCATCTTCTCCTGCTATTACCTTATCACCCAAGATAGAAACGGTTTTCTCCAGTTCTTCCAACTTTTCATCAGTAAAGAAACCATATTCCTTCAACTTCCTCATCATGCCATAGATTTCAAAATACAAGGCATTAATGAATATGACAAAGTCCTTGTCTTTCAGTGTTTTCGTGAAGAAAAAGAAATAGGTACTAACAGGGTACATCTCCATATTCTGTGGTATTTCTATTTCCTCAGGCAACTCCACTCCCGAAGCCTTGCCGTCTTCTCTCGCTGTCGATATAATCTCGCCAGTCTCAGGATTCCTGGCATCCAGATAATTGCCGAAGTCAAAGTCCTTGTCTATCTCGTCAATACCAGTCAACTCCTTCAGCAATATCTTCGGCTGCTTGGCATCACTCTTCATGATTTCCTTGAAAACATCCACGCTTGCCATACAGAGATTACCAACGGCAGAGGCAAACACCACATTCATCAGCAGATTGCCATGCAGCAGATCATCGAACTTCTCTCCATAGATGCGCATAGAGATATACCATTCCTTGGGATTGCCCTCAAAGCCGATGGTGGAGATATGGATATCCTCAGCCGTATCAGTATGCTGTCCATACAGACTGCTGATAACAGGATATTTCTTCCGAAAATGTTTTTTGATGATCTGTTCGTAACGGTCATAACCGTTCTCAGCAAAGTCCAACACATGCGCCCATCTGCAGCATGCCATGATATATCCGTCATGGTTCAGGAAGTTCATGTTGAAGTACTGGTGCTCGTTGATTCTCACCGTCACCTCCAACTGCTTGTTGGTCTTTTTATTGAACGCAAACGTACCTTCAGACGGAAAATCTAAAGGCACACTGGTTGTGAACACTGGTAAAATTATAGGTGCTTCTCTCATTGTTTCTGCTTATTATTGGTGTAGTTGATAATTTACAGGAGTGATTTCTCCTCATAATCCACACTCAGCCCTTTGGGAATATAGTTGATTCTCGGTCGCTCCATCTTGGCGCGATACCGTTGCTTCTCCAGTGATCGTTTTCTCTGCTCGTCCCATTTGATGCGCAACAGCTTTTCTTCCCTTATCTGGAGTTCAATATCCCTAAACTCAGGTGTATTCATCACCTCAGCCTTCAGATGCTTCTTGATGACTTTTTTTAGATAGCGTTTCCATGCCTCCTTATTCTCTTCAGTAACGAATGGCGGACATTGCTCTCCATAGAAGGTGTGCCATGTGAATGGCTCGAAGTCAAGGTGCCAGAGGAAGGATTTGTGTTGGGTGTTGTTGATTTCCATATTATCATTTTTTTCGAAATGCACTCTCAGTAAGTTCTTTCGTGATTTCTACTTGCCGCTTAATAATCTCTTGCTTTATTCCTTCAGCATATTTGAATTCTCCAATATTCAAACAATATTGATAGAGTTCTTGCAACTTAGTAATAACATTCATATTATTATGACTTATCAAGTAAGCAGCTAAAGTCTTTTGTTGCTCATTATTAGCAGTAGCCTTTAATGCTTTTAATATCTTATCTAAAAATGTTTCCATACTTAATCTTAGTGCTGTATACCACTCTATTTGATGATACAAGAGTGTATTACTAACGAACAGTAAAATATGACTTAAATGATTTTATATTCTCCACTTTTTCATTATTACCATTATCTCTTCCAAAGTGCATATATTTAATACACAGTACTTTTGCGCTTGGTATCCAATGAATATTGGCTAAGACAACGCATGAAAACAATGAAAGTTCATTAGGGTCTCCATCAATATTTTCAAATTCTTTTTCAGCTAACAAACTCTTATGGTCTGCAATTTTTAGAAGCCCTAACCAAATGTTCAGATTATTACCAAATTTGTTCAGATGATATTTTTCTGTCCATCCATTTGATGGCTCAACAAACTCCAAATATGGCAAATATTTTTTCTCTAAAATGAAGATGTAATCAGAAAGATATTTGCTACCACATTTGTAATTATATATATGTATATTATCGTATGAATATATTCTATCATTCTTTTTCACAAAATCGTCATTTCTTCCTACATGATAATCCCAATATACACCAAAGGAAATTATAATATAATCATTATTCAACTTCAATTTGTCAAATGCTTCGAATAAATCTTGACTGGCAATGTTTAGCTGTGGCGTTGCATGTTGCAAAAATGTTGTTGCAAAGAAATGAGAAAACTTATATTTTACTTTATCACTTATATTTGTATCAATATCAACATAACTTACCGAAGGCTTATCAACAAATGCTTGATTTGGATAAAGTTGACATACAGAAGCATTTATCCGATATACTTTTGTGTTATCTGTTTTTTGATTGTTATAAAACAGTTGGTATTTATCAAGTTCAGAAGAAATTTCATTGTATATGTCTTTTTTCAAATTTTCTACAATATCTTTATCATATTCTTGATTTACTCTCAAATCTTTATCTTTTTCATCTAAACGATTTATATAATCTTCAATATAACAGTCTAAGCATTTTACTTTTTCATGATAAATTCTATTGATATTTGAAATAGCCTCAGTAATATGAACAATATCAATACATCTTAGATATTCCTTTTTAGACTCTATCTTTCTTATGCAGAATTTTAGAGCATCTATGTTATCTTTCTCCTTGTGAATATCCATTGAATTCTGAGGAGCAGCAGGAAGGCTAAATACATATCCTACTCCAAATGGATAATAAGGCAAAGCATAAAGTCGATAAGTCAGGAGTGCTATATATGTATTTGCTGCACCCAAAATTCTTCCACCAGTAATACCATTCAATTGAGGCATAGGATACCTTCTATCCAATAGAAATGGATAGTTTTTATAAATTCCATTTAAATATGATAGCATTTCCAAACATTCCGTTAATGTTGAAGGTACCAATGGATATACTTGTGGTTGAGATTGTGTAAAACTTAAGATTCTTTTCAATAAGGAGTATTTCCCCTGTTGAAGAAGCATCGCACAGAACATTACATGGAACTCTAAAAATCTCTTTCTCTCCTCATTATGTTGTTTAACCTCTTCTTCTGTAAACCTAGTGTTTGTCAGTGGATTTCTTGTATATGTTGAAACGTTATCCATATACAAATCATATTTTTGAGATGCCTGTTCCCAATAATCCATCACCCATTCGTCTTTCCCATAAAATATTTGAAGTCGAAGATTACTCCAAAGTATAGTGTAGGTATCCTCTGATATAAAACCATCAGGATAAAGCAATGCGGTCAGAAAAGCATTACCATTATTGATAGACATCGGCTCATAATTTAACTTACATAAGTTCTCATTTATTTTAGTAAGTCCATCATAGGCATAATTGTCATAGCGTACCTTTGTGCCTATATGTCCCTTATGAAACTCTGAAATATATTCAACCCATTTGTCATATACATTTCTGGCAGCCTTTCGATTTGAAGAACAAAGTATATAATTTATCAGATCAACCCATTCCATAAAATGTATGGATGCATTTTCAGCAGACTTTCCAACTGCTTTCTTATAATCATTCCATATATTCTCATGTAAGGTCTCTGCATCATTATACATGCGTATTATCTCAAACAAGTGAAAGAAGCATCCTATCAAAAAAATGGTAGCGATAGTTTGAATCGCTATGTAGATATAACAACATTTTGATTGGTCTAACAGAAAAGGATTAACGACCGCAATTATCAAATTGACAACCAATAAGACATTGAATGTAGCAAAAGCCTTCTCGTTTTTTAACCTTTTAGTTAAAAGAGAAGAACCGTATTTGTCGTCTATTCTTTCTATACTGGCATTTATCTGAGGATAAGCAATACCAAATACAGCAGCAACAATAGACAACATACCACTATATGTATAATTTGTAAAATCAAACATTATTTTTCTTTAATAATTGTAGAATCTAAAACTTCTATTAGCGTTTTCAGATCTTTATCTAATATAGATAATTGAGAAGACAAAGTAACTGTTTGTTTTTCAAGCTGCTGATTCATTTTTTGAAGCTTCAAGACCTTATCTTTATCTATTTCATGTTTAATAGAATCTTGCTTTGCTAATACCGAATCTAACTTAGTTTGTTTGTTTTTATATTCTTTAATCTTTGCATGATTATAAAAAGCCAAGAAAACAACTACAATACTAATGAGACCGCAACAAAACCAAATATTGCGTCTATATAGAAAGTGTATGCAATTCTTTAATTTATTATTATCAATTTCCATAAGTCGCTTTTTCTGTCTTCTCTTTCTCTGCCATTTCTGCTATCATTTCCTTCACCAGATATGAGGCCTTAAAAAAACACCCCTTTTGCTTGGCTTTTTGAAACAGAAATTTATTGAATGGGACAACTTGATATTGTTCTTTACTATTTTTGTACGAGATGTATTCGTTGATAAGGACATCAAATTTTAATTTCTTGTCTACAAAAGCCTTCTCAAACATGATTAAGGTATCAATATTCACCATCAATACATCTTTCACGTGGATATTAGATGGTATATTCCGATTTCTTATTATTTCATGAAATCGGTTATTAAGGTAATAATTGAACCCCTCAATATCAAAACTACTATCGGAATAGACCAATATAGGATAGACTTGGAGCTTTTCTGAAACTCGCTCTTTACCTACAATATCAAAAAGATGCTTGTCTATATCATTTGCCAACTGTGTAATTCCCTTGGGACGACCTTTCTCATTTTCTACAAATTCATTCTCTACAGCCTTGATAATTGTGTCATAATCTCCTGATGTTACCACTTTCCTGTTCAACTGTATATCCTTAAATTCAAACAAGAACACTCGTTGACCTTTATTAGCATAAAAATCTGGCAAGCCATCACTGATTTTAGACATATCCTCACCAGTTTTCTTTTCATATCGTTTATTTGCTAATATTCGGTCTATTACTTTATAAAACAGATATTGTTCGGTGAATTTCTGTCCAACAAGTTGTTTTATTTGCACATAAGCTGGTGTCTTCTTCGTGTTAAGTAGTCCCTGTTTCTCTAATTCTTTAGCCAAGTCAAACAATAGAGAATGAAAAAACTTATCTACAAAGAATTTAATATACAAAAAACAATATGTGTTATGATCTACTTTTTTATATAATGGCTTTTCTTGAATATTTACTTCATCTATATTATCTGGGACATTAATACAAAAGTTATCAAGGAAAGAACACATTGTTACGGAATCGCTCAAATCAATTTTTATGATATTTGTTTTATTTTTATTGCAGATTAGTTCTGATGATAAAGAAAACAACATCAATATATATTTTGATGCAGATTCACAATGTTTTCCACGAATATATGCATCTATATAGGAAGAAAAGCGTTGATCATTAGAAGCAAAATCGATCAAAAACAATTTGCTCTTTATCAATTCTATCAAAGAAAATTTTATGCTAAGCACAGTATTCATTCTTAGTTCAAATGGCATATAAAACTTCAACATATCATCAGCTGAGTAAGTACCATCTTGATTTACTTCTTCCTGTTGTACTAAATAGTCATCGCAAATAAGCAGGTAAGCCTTAAACAAGTTACTCTTGTCATCCCTGTTTAGTTCTCTTCGATACGAATTATGATGCTGCAAAAGATATTCAATCATCTTAAGAAGTGATTGTAAATCAAAGAATTGGTCTGTTGGAAAACTTCTGCCACCTAAAAAACTCAGTATTCTATGCTGTAAATCAGAATTAAATTGATACAACAATGGAGCCATAATATGAATCTCGGCTTGCTCAACTGTTAGTGTAAATTTCTGATGAACAAGGAAAGATAACCATACAATAGATTCACATGTTGGCAAATCTTTTACCAACTTCTCAATGGTATTCTTTTTGTCTTTATATAACTGAGAATAGGAGATACCTCTTGCATATTTTAAAGTCATATCCATAGCTATCAAATTGTTTTGTGAATGTCCTGCATTAATCTGCCCAACGGACGTTTATGTATATCTTTACTTTCACTATACGTTTCCAAGCCAAACAAACCTTTTCACATCATCTTCCGTCAAGTTAAGTTTTCTCCTTGCGGTCCCAGCCCGCACAAGATGGCGTAGACCTTTGATGGTCCGCCAACCTTAGAGCGTAGCGGTTCTGAGCACCGGAGGGCGGTTACATCCTCTCGTCCCTGAGGGAAGAGAGGCTTGGTGAGAAAGGTGGAGCCTTTTTTAATGGTAAAGAAGGACGGGATGATTTTAGAAAAACCTCCTTTTGGCTAAAGGGAGACGGAGGGATTCGAAAAACCTTCTTTAACGGTAAGGAAGGTTTCTGTCCCCCGCTAACGGGGGAACCGAAGGGGGTGTAAAGACCATTGAAGGTAGGTTTTCGAAAAGATACCCCCATCTACCTCTGGGTGATAGAAGTAGTTATTTCTTATTCTTCATCCTCCAGAAGAAGTGCCATGTTCTAAAGATAGGCTCGCTCAGAGCTTCTGCAGGATAATATCTTACGAAATGCATATTTCTCCATATCTTCAGGAAATATTTTTTTGCCATTCCTTGTTGGGTGAAATGCCCATACTTGGTGAAGTGCTTTCCGAAGTTGCCACCATTCAGAATCTCTGCTAACAACAACTTTCCTCGCTTTTCATCCATCGGAGCTATCATCTTCTCCTCTGATAGTCCCAATGCCTCATGCAGCACATACATCACAGCCCCCGCAAACTTCCACAATCCAAGATGTTTCAATTCTCGCTGCAAAGTATCCCTAACCACCAATAACTCATCATTATTCACTATATAATAGTAATCAATGATTTGCCTCATTCCAATCCCTTCATCAAAGAAATGGTGATACAGATGCGTCAGCTGATAAACAACATTAAATGCCGTCGTTGGTATAGCAATATCCCCTGCCCCATCGGGCAGCCCCACAATATGCGAGCATTGCAGATCCGTATTCCTTCGAAACCATTTCTGCAATCTAGCATGATAAAGAGGATTATTCATCGAACAAGGAAAAAAATGCAACTCCACAGGCACACCATCCATTGTTGTTTCAAGATGATGAAACCTTATATCATCCTCTAGGTTAAAATGACGCTTAGCATATTCTGTTATTTCTTCTCTGCTTGCATTCACCCATACATCAATATCCCCTGGAGTACGAGAATATGGATTCGGATACATCAAGGCATTCCCTTGTCCTTTCAGAATGCAGCACCTAAGTCCATCCTCTCTGAGCATAGAATAGAGTTTGCTTGCAACCACATTCACCTTCATGTTCTGTCGACGAATTTGTTGTGCAGCTCCCATCCAAGTCATCAGCAAATCCCTTCCCATAGGATTTTGCTTTAGCTCTTCAGAAAATTCTTTCGTCAATTTCTCGATACCATCAAAACAAAAGCCAAGAAGAGCTTGCCTAGAAGCAAAGGTGTATAGTTGTCGCCAATCTATTTTGGCGACGACCATACTCATATCCACCTTCTTGCCAAGGCAATAATTTAAGAACAAAAAGATTGCCGATGTTTTTATCATTTCTTATTTCAGATATTTTCTGTCATTATCCTCGAACCAATCAGCAAGAGCTTCCTCAAAGCTCCACTTAAACTGATAGCCGCAGTTCTTCAACTTCTCACCACAGATATTGGTCGAAATCTGGAGCTTCTTCACTCTCGCAGGACAGATACCCATTGGCGAGCCAAGAAGCATGGCAGCTCTAGCCATAGGCATGATAACCCAGTTAGGAATATCAGGCACAAACTGAGTCAATCCAGTAACCTTCTTCATTGCCTCCACGATGTGTTGAATGGTATAAGCAGGTTCAAAGCAACAGTTATACAGCTCTACACCATGCTCATGATGTTCCAAGCGATACAACATGAAGCGAACCAATTCCTTTACATAGATACAAGCCTTGATAGTATCCTTTCTACCTGGATAAGCAAACTTATGACCACGGATAGCCCAATACAATCTGGTGAAATTACCATTCTCACCCTTTCCGAATACCACACCAGGGCGAACGATAGTGAGCTGGCGATGAGCAGCATCGCCATTCTGCCACTTCTCATGAATCTTCTCTGCCACCAACTTAGAGATACCATATGCAGTATTAGGAGTTGGCAAAGTAGTCTCCTTCTTCAACTCCTCAGCAGCTCCGTATGGTGCAATACTTGAAGTAAACACAATCTTCTTGATATTCCACTTCTCAGCAAAAGCCACCACATTCTCAGCGCCACGGATATTCGTCTCGAAATACTCATGATCTTCATGGCCAGGAGTACGATGAACGGCAGCAAAGTTGAAGATGACATCATCCTCAGTAGGAGTAAATGGCAAGTTCTCGATAGGCTTGCGGATATCATACTCAATGAAAGTAGACTGCAACTTCTCACCATCACGCAAAGCTGGCTTGTAATCCTTTACTACCGGATTAGGAGTACCTGGCTTAACGATGTCGAGGTTATATACTTGGGCGTTAGGATAACGCTCCTTAATCAAATTTGTAAGATGGGTACCGATGAAACCGGTACCGCCAGTGATAATATAATTCATAAAACTATGTTTTATAGATTATTGGCTGCACTCGGCAAAATCAAGCGAGCTTGTTTTGCTCTCGTTTGCACAATAATTCATTTGTATTTATCGGTTATAAATTTCTGTATAAATGTCTTCCAATGCCTTGATGCGATTATCAATAAAGAAATCTATCTCAAAGTAAGAACGGGAGTTTTTCTCCATTTCTTTACGCTTCTCATCATTCTCTATCAAGTCATTCATCTTTTCAATAAAGACCTCTTCCTTCAATGGCAATAGATAACCATTATAGCCATCTTTCACACAATCCTTGTTACCTAATACATCACTCGCCACTACAGCCTTACCCAAAGACATAGCTTCAATCACAGAGATAGGAAGTCCCTCATAGAGAGAAGTCATGAAGTAAAGCAAACTTCCCTTCACATACTTCAAAGTCTCCTCGTGGCTAAGCCAAGGCAAGAGGTAGAACGTATCATCCATATCATACTGATGAATGAGCTTCTTCATATCTTCCAACATTGGAGAATAGAAGCCAACACCTAGCAGATAGAATTTTATATCAGGATGCTTTAGATGGATTCCATGAGCAACTTCTACCATGAACAAAGGGTTCTTCTGATAAGAAGGACGACCGATGGAAGTGATGTAACGCTCGCCTACTTTTGGGAAAGGCAAATCTGATGCTTCAATCTTACCAGAAGAAATCTGTGGAAGACTATCCGGCACTGCATTATTCCAGGCAAAAGCCTTCTTTTCCTTGAAACCAACGACCTTGATCCCCAATTCTCTTTCAGAACCGGAACAAGCCAAAAGATAAGAGTTCAACTTAGCGATCTTCTCTAATAAAAGAAACACCTTTTTCTTCTTGGCAGATTCAGCCGAAAGAAAAGAGAAGGCATGAGCTGTATAAACAACCTTAGTTCCTGTAAAGAAAGCAGCAAATCTTCCGATTACACCGCCCTTAGCACTATGGCAATGCACCAAGTCAGGTTTTTCCTTCTTAATAATCTTGATAGCCTGCATCACCGCCTTCATATCCTTTACAGGATTCAAGGCACGATACATATCTATACTATACGTCTTAACCTGCTTGCCATGTCGCATATAAGGCTTGCTGTTATCATCCGCACCATTAACGATGACGAACTCAAAATTTTCACTAGCCAAAGCAACTGTATTGCGAACATAAGTATCTATGCCGCTTTTGAGGTTTCCAATATGAAGTATCTTCATGCTGCCACCCTCCTTTCTTCATCACATAATTCTAAATTATTACCAATCAATATCAGTTTTACTGTATCAACATTCAACTTGAGAAGGACAAGAATATCCCCTCTATATTTCAAATTATCAACCATATTATAATGAATTTATAAATAAGAGACAATTATTTTTAATGAAGACTTTTGAATTGAAAAGCCCGTAAATTTTCTCCATTTTTATGAGTATACATAAGTAAACTAACTTTTCAATGCAAGGCTGTACTTTTTTAGATTGAAAAAAACTTTATCGCTAGCGAACTCTATCCAGCCTCTTTCGGATAGCTTTCCATAAACTTTTTCTGAAAGTAAGATTTACCATCTCCAAACTTAGCAGAGAAAATGATTCTACTCTCATTTTCAAACACCTGCTTGAAATCTTGAATGTTTTGAGAAATATCAATTGTATCCATAGCATCTAATTACATTTAAACAAAATATTATCAAATGGGATGATACAGAATTTCACTCACTTATTTAATGCTTATAGAGAAGATTTTGTTTGTTTACTACAATTGTTCCAGAAGGAACATCCTTATAAACAATACATCCTGCACCAATCACGCAGTTGTCTCCTATAGTAACACCTTTTAAAATCACAACATTACTACCTATCCAGCAATGATTGCCAATGTTTATGGGTGCCGAACTAAAACCTTGCTCCTTTATTGGAACATCAGGATTCTTATAACAGTGGTTATGATCATACACCTTAACATTCTCCCCAAAGATTGTACCATCTCCAATAGATATATGTTGTATGGCATTCAAGGAGCAGTAATTGTTGAAGAAGACATTGTTTCCAATAATAACCTCTCCCTGTTTGTCTATCATAACAGAGAAACCCTTTCGGAAAGTCAGACGTTTCCCTGTGATAAATTTACCACCTCCCAATCCATATAATATCTTTAGACCAATTATACAAACTAATGCCTTAAGGTGGTATATTATTTTGAGTATCAGCATAATTTACTTCCTTTTTTTTACTCTATTAAAAATACTCTGTACAAGACCAAAACCGACGTACGAAAGCAAACATGCCAAACGGGCATTCTTTCTCGCTCTTATACCTGTAAGAACAGACCAACGTATTTTCTTTATACGCTTTTCGAAGTCTTTGCGATGTACATATCCTTCCGGCATCTGTAAAAGAAGATGAAAAATAAAACTGGCCATACGACAATTGTAACTCTTAATGATTGGCTGCAATTTATCTCTATCTTTATCCATCAATGCCATCAGCTGCAAGCCGCTATCCAGTTTATGAGGAGAAAATGCTGCCCCCTCAATGCTATTACTGCGAAGCAAATAGAAATAGCTCTGTTCATCGTTAAATGCGACCTTGTTTGCCTTCAACAAAAGACGATATGTCGTTGGAAGGTCTTCAAAGAGTAGACCTTTGGGGTAGCGAATACCATTAAACAAATCCGCCTTATACATTTTTCCCCAAGCACATGTATCAAACTTTTCTTGATAAAACATCATTTCCGTAGCTTGCAGTCCACTAAGTATCCTATCTCCATCGGATTTAAGCTGCGGATGAGGCATTTCTGATTCAGAAAAAGTACAGAAAGTATTAATGCTGACATCAGCCTCATATTTCTCTATTAAATTAAAAAGTCCTTCAATATGTGTAGGCGAAATATAATCGTCGCTATCCACACAAACCACATACTCACCTGTCATCACATCCAAAGCCACATTACGAGCATCTGCCAAACCTCCATTTTTCTTATGGATGACTTTGATACGAGTATCCTTCTTAGCATATTCATCACAAATCTCACCACATCTGTCTGGCGAGCCATCATCCACCAACCAAACTTCCAAGTTCTGGTAAGTTTGGTTGAGGATGCTATCAATACATTTTGGTAAATACTGCTCCACATTATAACAAGGAACAATAATACTTACTAAAGGGCGTTTATTCATTTCCTTATTTTTTATTTGACAATTAAAGAAAAATACAGAATCGTTTTTTTAACGATTTACGATATGTTCGTAATTGTACATGCATTATTCCCTAACCTGAGAACTAACTTCTTTCAACTCCTCAGGAGTATCTATCTCATAGATACCATTTATCTCCTTCACATGTATATCAAGTCCTGGATAAATATCCAACACCATGTTGTCCCAATAGAGATTGGTGTAATCCTTATTGGCATAAACCTCTTCCATGTGCTTGATAATTTTCTTGCAGTCATCAGCCTTCCAATATGAGATACCGCTCATCAGAAAGCCATTACCTGCACCGATGTTTATCTTCACAAGATTGTTGTTCTCATCCACTTCCAATCCCCATTCATTCTCATATTTTTTCTTTTTGGCGAAATAGGTTGATTGGGAAACATCCGACAGCAATACGTTCTTGTCCATATATACATCGCCTTCCATCACGTATGTGTCATGGAATCTATCTCTAACGATATACAGGGAATTGATGTTGTTACAAGAATCGTATCTGTCATTAAAGACTATATCTACACCATACTTTTCTTTCAAGAAATCCAAGGCTTCAGCCTTATATCCTGAAATCAGAGTTATATCCTCAATACCTTTCTCTTTCAAGAATTGTATCTGGCGTTCCACCATAGGGATACCATTTACTTCGACCAAACATTTTGGTCGGTCATTTGTTAAAGGGCGCAGGCGTGTTCCCATGCCTGCAGCCAATATTATAGCGTTCATATCTAAATCACTAGTGTCCCGTTAAAACGAGACGATTATTAAATAAGTTATTAATACTCAA
>ERZ1023698.31-NODE-31-length-47330-cov-21.369286_pt1 | contig 47330 bp, 64 predicted proteins | sample MGYA00380349_ERZ1023698 | MGnify/ENA primary metagenome ERZ1023698 (study PRJEB33179, sample SAMN07449027) | human gut metagenome | biome: Human-gut; feature: Human associated habitat; material: Faeces | host: Homo sapiens | place: India:Kasaragod | collected...
TGCTTTATAATTTTTGGCGGTAATTTTTATATTTGTATCCCGGCGCCCCCCCCATCATTAATAGCCGCCCCCCCCCCCCTAATTAATTTATTAAACATTTTATTCGTCCTCCTTATTTACATCAATTTTTTCTAAAAGCTCTCCATCTTTGTTATAACCAGTGATTATAAGATTTTGACCTTTTTTAACTAAAATACTATAAGGTGAATTTGCTTTTACACTAAAAGAATATTCACCACTTGCAACAAAATCAAGATTCGCATAACTGTCTAATGTGTTTGATAATTTAGCACATTTTTCATTTAGTTCTTTTTGCATATCTTCATATTCCGATTTTGTTTTCCCGCCTAATAATTTTATCAACCAATTAAACATCTTCGTCCTCCTTTTCTAATACAGCTCCGATTTCAGCATCACCATTTATTGCTAATGTATTTGCACTTGCAGTTTGATAACTTCCTGACAATGTAAATGTCTTAAAGGTGTATCCACTATTCGGTGTACATTTATTACTTGCAGTTTTACCATGCTGAACAGTAAAGGTTGAAGTGTGTGCAACTCCATCAACTGTAACAGTAATCGTTCCACCTGTAGGCTGATTAATCGTATAAGTATAGGTTTTCAAAGTAGCGGCTGTTGCGCTAATAGTGATATTATCTGTTAATGTTCCACTTGTGCTACTTAATGTGCCTGCATTATAGCCTGTACTTGCTGATATACTTGCCGTATAAGTTGACCCTGCTTCTGCTGTGAATGTTGATGTATATGATTTGCCATTGCAAATTACTGTTATTGTTTGGTTTGCCGATTGTACGATTGTTACTGTTACTTCGGACGTATAACATAATCTTGCTACACCATTTACTCCTATATACATTTTTTTGACTTTTCTTGCTTTGCCGTCTACTCCAATGTATATATTCTTTGCTTTTCTTGCTTTACCATCTACTCCTATATAAATGCTTTTTGCCATTTTCGCACCTCTTTATTCGTACACAATATAAAGTGTGCCTGTGGTTAATGCAGAGCTTCCAGCGGTTAAATCAGTTGTACTATAGGTATAGGCAGGCGCACATCCTAATGCAGTCCTTGCGGCGGCGGCTGTTGTTGCACCTGTTCCACCGTTAGCGATTGGTAATGTGCCAGTAACTCCGACTGTTATATTTGTCGAACCATCAAAACTACCAGCAGTGTTACTTGCAAGATTTGCTGTAATAGTCCTTGCGGTTTCTAGTTTCGTAGCGGTATTTGCATTACCTAACCACTTCGCAACACCGACATTTGTTATTCGCGCAAATTCAAAGGCATTATGTGAAAGGATTGCTGTTTCACTGTCGTTAGTAGTTATTGATGTAGACGCAGTATTATTGCCAATTCTGAAATAGTGTCCAGCGTTTTCTGTCGCAATATAGTTTAACGCCCCTGTTGTGCTAGATATAATATTCGCTTGCACTGTTGCGGCACTTGGTTTTACACCTAAAATAATTTGACCTTGACTGCCTGCCGTCGTGCCATTTGATACAGCAATTCTCTTTCTATATGTATTACTACCAGTCCAAATATTGTCTGCTGTCAGCAAATTAGCTGTATCCCCATCATCTACATCTTGATTTGGATTAACCCATATTAATCCATCTTTTTTCTTCTCTGGCTCTGTAGTGGATACTACTACCATATTTTCATCATCTAAAGTATTTAAAGAGTTTACTATTCTAGTTACTGTTACATCTTCTTGTTTAGTTATATGTTCCAAAAATTATCACTCCTACTCTTCATTATATTCTGTATAATCTACGTATCCACTAAAAACAGATATGGAAACTAAGTTATTATTAGTAACATCTATTAACACACTCTTATAAGAGCTCCCACTTTGCGCTCCTACCCCAGTTACTGAATACTGTCCATTTCCAAGATTATAAATATAATTATTCCCACTCTTTACCCAATCTGCTAAAGTAAACATTCTTCTTATTACTGTTCCACCTAATTTTTTCCATTCTATAGGATTTAAATTAACTAAAGTGTATTCTTTATTTGAACTTGTATCAAAAAATTTCATTCCAATTACTAAATTTTCTGTTGGGAAAACTGTTCCTGCATTCCCAGAACGTATAGCATCAAAATTATCATTTAATTTTGGTGTTAATTCTGTATCAATAAATTCTTCACCAGTAAATTTTTGGTACGCCAACTATATCACCTCAATCATTTTCTAGCATCAATCTGATAACCACCTGAATTTATAGATGGACTCCAAGAAACAATAAAACCATAATCACGGTCTTTATACCCATCAACAAATACGCATATTTGATAGTATGTTTGTGGACTTACTGCAACTCTTGTGTCTCTATCATTATAATAAACCCAACATACATTTGTCTGATTATCTCCTATAGAACACCCATTATGGTCGCTCCATCTATCTTTCCACCAATATTTACCGCTTGATAATCTAGGTCTTTCATCCCCGCCATAATGCCAAGTAAACTGTACATTAACTCTAGTAACACCTGGAGGAGAGAACCAATCATAAGTCCATATGCTCCAATAAGTCCTTCTTAAATCAAAATTTCCAGAAACAGGTTGATACTCATTGCTACCTATAATAGTTTCCCACGGATTTATATTTGCTTTTAAAATTCCGTCAACGCAATAAGCATGTGCATACAACTTTACTTTATGCACCCCTGCTGTTAAATAGACATCTTTAGAAAATAAATAAATCCAACTTGTAGTATTTCTATTTTTTATTTCTCCTGTATCAGACATTTGTGTATTATCTATTTCAGTATAAAAACGTAACCAACTTCCATTATTAGGTATTTCACTATATAAATAAATTCTTGAAGAAATTCTATATGTCCCTGTTTGTACTATAGTAAATTCTGCTTCATAAATTTTAACTGCGCCATAACTCTGTCCTTTTGTTAAAGTTATTGTCCAACCTCTTTTATTAATTGTTTGCAAAGGCTGATTAGCACTTGTCATCATAAAAAATTCTTTATTATCCCTATAAATTGAAGCATCTATAACATTTGGTAAATCCACCGCTCTAGAATTTACTGTTGATATAAAAATGCTCCCTTTTATATTATCATAAACCTGTCCTATTGGTTTAAATGTATATAATTTTAAAACGTGTGCACCAGAAGATACTGTTTTTGTAATCTCTTGTTTTTCTTCAATATAAACATCATTAATATCTTTTTTTTCATAAATGATTTCATCATCTAAAACCAATTTAAACCCAAAATTTCCTTCTTCAATTTTTGAAGCTGTCAATGTCACATCAATTACTATTTTCATATCTATAAGTCTATTTATAGAAAAACTATAAATAGTATGAAAATTTTCAGAAAAATCAGTTCCTTCATCTAAAAACTCATTTGTTATTTTTACATTTTTAAACGCAACATTTCCCATTAAAGAATCATTAGTTTCTAAAAGAGTTAGATATCTAAGAGAGCTATCTTTTAATATAATTTCCTGATAATTACCCTTAGTTTCTGCTGGCGTAGTGTATAAAGAACATGCAGATGTAGAACCACCAACAGAAACATGAACTTTATTAGAGTTATCTACAGTCATTAGACACCACCAATTCTAATTCCAGTTCCATTTGGAAAAACTAAAGTATTATTTGTATTAAATTTAGCATATTTATCATCTATTACAGTATCTGATAATTTACCACCATTTTGTAACATAGGTATTTGCCCAGCATTAAATCCTATATCTAATAACCCTGTTTCTATTAAATTATTCTTATTAATAATAGGTATTTGTCCAGAGCTAGTTCCAGTATCAATTAATTTAGTTGATATCTTATTTTTATCTCCAACTACTACAACTTGTCCATTATCTGTTCCTGAATTTATTAAACTATCTTTTATTTTTTTTGTTGATTCATCTATTAAATCCGTTACTCTATCTAATGGGATTTTAATGTTATCTACATATTCTTTAGTAACATATGTTTGAGTTAAATCTGCTGTTAAAACCCAAATCTCTCTTTCTACATTTATTAAATTGTAAAGTTTTAATTGGTCTGTTCTAAAACAAACCATTCCCAAAGTTAAATTATCTACAGGAAAAGATATACCAGCATTATTAGTTAATAAACTCATAAAATTATCATTTATATAACCTAATGAATTCGCTAATGTCCAAGCCTCTTCAATCGTAACTAATTTTTGCATATTATCCCTCCTTAATATCCTCTAGCAGAAAATGAAACAGCACCATTAACATATTTACTGCCAACTTTTAATTGTGCGATTATATGTTTAGTTGTAACTTCTATTGGCAAAACTACTGCTTGATTTAATTCTTCCATATTTTCAACTCTAATAATAGTATAGGTAACTTCTGGCACAATATGAAATTCTCTACTAAATTCATATGTAGCAGGATTCCAATTAGTCTCAAATTCTATTGTTCCTGTCTCAAAGGTATCAGGAACATCTACTTTATGCATATACTCTCTTGTATTTGGTCTTTCACCACTTGTAGTTGTAGCAGATAAAATAAACCTAAATAAAGCTTTTTGGTAAATATAATCCCCAGTTAACATTGTTTTAAATCTATCATATCCAGCAGGAGTTATTGCTTGGTCAAAATTTGTTTCATTTAAAGCAACATTATAAATAGTTAAATCACTTAATACAGTTCCAGCCTGTCTTAAATAAATCTCTATTAATTCTACAAATTCTTCAAATGTCTTACTCAATTCTTTAGCTTTTAATTCTTCTATTTCTAATTCTTCTACTAAATTTAATTCGTATATTTTATTCAAAGATTCCTGAATTTCTATCCTGCTTTCAAAGAATTTTTCTGTAAACTTTTCTGCTATTTCTTCTATACCTAAATCATATACTATTTTTTTCTCAAAAAATTTAGTAATCTTATCTTCTATTTCTAATTCTTCTTTAAAACTTCTTTCAAAAGAAACTTGTCGAGATATTGTATCGTTTAGCTCTAAATCATAAGCAATCCTTACACCCTTATCCTGTAATCTAAAATCCTTGATTTTTTCATTTATTGTATTAATTTTTAAAGGAATCTCATTTATTCTGGCTTGTCTAGGCTCATCTGTATAAATCTCTACTGTTGGCATTTATTTATGCCTTTTCTGCTAATTTAAATTGGAATGTCACTTTAAAAGTATCTGTTGCTTCCTTATTTACTACTGGAAAAACAACTCTATCCATTGTAACCCCGCCAGAAGAAGCGTTACATAATCCAGTTTCAGTCAAAGAACCTGTTCCAACTCCAGGAGCAAAAGTAGCTACCATAGTAAAAAACTTCGTACCATTAGTATGTGTATAAGTTGCCGCACTTCTTACAAGCTCACCTTTTAAGCCTAAATCAGTAGCCAGAGTTTCTGCATTATCTGTTCCTACAGCAATATGTGTTAAATTTGTAGGTCTATCAGAAGATTTTCCAATACAATCACAAATAAAATCAAATCCAGCATTCAAAATCATATTATGCTTTTCCACTAACTGCTTTAAATTTCCATGCTCATCAAACAATTCCCCTACCATTGAACAATCTAAAGCTATATTTTCATTAAACATTAATTTTCCTCCTTAAATATCGCTATATAAAGCAATACTATCATAAGTTTTGTAATCTGTATACGCTATTTTATTATTTTTAAATAAAGAAAATACAGAACTATACACTATCAAATTTAAATACCCATCTCCTTGTGATAAAATAAAAGTTAAATTATCATTTGGAAATGAAAAGTCTCCTGCTGATATTTCCAATCCAGTATCAGTAGTTAACACAAAATTATCCCCATCGCTACTATAACTTAAAAGCATCCAATCCCCAGTCTTAGAGTTCTTTAAAGTTAAAATAGCATATGGATAATCAGAATCAATAGGAATTTTTACATTAACAGAAAGAGAAAATATTTTTGGTATATTTATATCCTGCCATTTTACCATACTGTTTCCATCCATTAATAACCCTTTATGGAATCTTGCAGTTTCATAAGTAGCAATACCATAATCAGGATTAGGTTTAATTCCTTTATTGCTTAAAAGCGTTTCATCTAATGTCCAATAATCTACTGATGTAGAATCTTTTTCTCCTAAATATACAGCAATCTCTGTAGAACTATTAAAAGTAAAATCTGTACCAACTGGCATCCAAGTTGTTTGTTTAGCTGTTTCAGAATTCCAAGTAAATTTTAAATCTTTCCATTTTTGTTCCTTCTCTGGATTAAAAGGTTTTATAACTTTTTCTATCCAATTTCTTGAACAGTATTCTTGGTCTAACTCTATCTCATAAAGATATTCTGCACTTAAATTATTATCATCTAATTGAAATCCTCTAGCATTTATATGACCAAATGATTTTATACCTTTCCATTCATCTTCTACAGCATCATAAGTGTAAATCATATTTCTATTAGGAATAGAAGCTATTCTTACAGTACAATAAGAAGCAAATTCACAAGGAACACCATATTCTGTATAAGCTTTCATCCAAAAATCTACTTGTGTTGCTTGTGCAAAAGGCAATGTAAATGTTTGACCAGCACTACTTCCTATAAAATTACCATATTCCCAACTAGAGCCTTCTCTTATTATATAATAAGTAGCACCTTTTACTTTATTCCATCTAAACTCTATATTACGCTCATTTTGTACACAATCAAAACCTGTAACATTAGCAGGTCTAGCAATTTGTAAATCTAATTTTGCAGGAACAGACCTATTTCCCATAGTATCAACAGCTATTAATGAAAATCTATATTCTCCCATACCTGTTGAGTAAAAATAACTTGTTCCAGTAACATCTGCTATCTTAGTGCTTTCTGAAACAACCCCAGAATATAATTCATAATGGTCTATATCTCTTTCTTTATTTGCTGACCAACTTAAATTAAAACCACCTACTGCTTCATACCCAACAAAATCTTGTGGCATATCTGGTGCTATATTATTTCCTGTTATAAAAATTAAAGGCGTATATGTTGGATTTGAAAATTTATTATATCTATTTTCATGTACTAATTTGAATTCATAAGTTTTTAAAATTTCCATATTTTCGATTACAGCAATATTAGAACCGTCATCAAATATTCCACCAAATGACCAAGTTTCATCCCCCTGCAATCTATACCAAACTCTCACACCTCTTGAATAAAAATAACTTGGATATGTATATTTAATAAAAATTCTTGAAACAACAGTTTTATCAGGAAGTACATAGTATTCTTGTTCATTATCCAAATAAATAACTGCTGGTGGAGGTTCTGTAGGGTCTGCTAAAGTAGAATTATTAATGATTGGGTCAGATGAACCCCTCTGTTCATTATAAATATTAGGATTATATTCTCTACAAGTAAGTTCAATTCCACCATCTTGTTTATCTGAAATCTTTATTATTCTGAACTGCTTATCTTGAAATTCTGTTATATAATCTGTTATGCTTATTACATCTCCAACAGTTCTGTTTAAAGCTCTTCTATCTGTTACAAATTTTATATACATTTTACAAGTTATTGCTTGATTTAAATAAAACCATGCCAATCTACTAGCTTGGTCAAAATTTGTAACACCATATAATTCATAAGTTTCGATTCTAGGCTGTTTTCTTAACGGTGCAGAAGCTTCTGCTTGTGCATTTACCTTTACCCACTCATTTTCTGGGTCTATATATTGAACATAAATTCTATCTGGAATGTCCTCCATAGGAGACCACCAAAGCTCTAAATCATTAATTGTATCAGGGTCAAAATACTGAACAACTTCATCTGCCTTTTCTACAAATAATGAATATTTACCATTTTTATATACTAAATTAGAACGACAACAATTTAACATTGTGGAAATCCAATCTAATCTAGACTGTGTTTCATCTAAACAAAGATTTAATGTATAGCCTTTGTCTTCATAAAATTTAGAAGCTTCAATAAAACTTTCTATATCTATTTCTTCTAATCCTAAACCAACACCATTATAACGTGTTAAAAAATCTAAAACACACCAAGCTGGATTATCTGACCACTCTTCAATATAATCAGTTTCATTTATATACCTCTTTACAATACTACCATCAACAATAGCTGTAACATTAAAACTGCCTGATAAATTCTCATTTGCTTTAGCTGTTAAAGCTAGGTATGCATCATATTTTAATCCGCCTACTTTTTTTGCTCTCTCAGAATTATTGGAACCTTCTACACGACCATCTATATTTTGAACTCCATCACCTAAATAAATATTGTAACTTACACCTTCAAATAAATAACTTCCTATTTCAATATCATCTAAGCGTATATCTCTTATCCCTTTAATTTTTCCATCACAAAAACAAATTAATTTTACAATTCTTGTTTTATTATCTAACAATCTAGAATAAATTAAATTGCCCGCATTTTTTACTGTACCATAAATAATAGGAATAGGCATGGTATTAGAAGTTTCTGTAGCCATTACGTCAGAATATGTTCTTTTAGCTGTTTTTTGCATTTTTTTCATTTGTCGTTTACTAACTACATAAGATGCTACAGAAAAAACAAATCCAAGTACAGCTCCAACTACGCCCATCTAAATACCCCCTTTATCCTAGCTTTATATGCTGGTGTTAATTTCTCAACTACAACACCAGTATCTTTTGTACAATGAATATATTTTCCATCGTCTATATAAACCATTATATGCCATAACCCTAAAGGCATTAAAATAGCTATAAAATCACCATATTTAATATCTTCTAATTTTATTTCTTGAAAACGTTCTTTTGCTAATTTTAAAAACTCTTTAGTATCCTCTAATGTAAAAAAATCTTTAAATTCTGGATGTATTAAATAATAAGGCGCAAGACACCCCCACGCCTTATTATCATCTGTGAATTGAACAAAAGATTTTCCTACAAATTTATATGCTTCTTCTTTTGGAATCATAATATCTCCTAGCTCCGAATTACCGTTTCTCTTGGAACAGAAGGATGCCCCCCAAAACGCTCTTCATTGTGCCTGTTTATACAATCCTCTAATGTTTTACCACAATCAAAATAAGCCCCCACATAGCCGCACCGCTCATCTTTAAATTGATATTGACAGTTGGGGTCAAAAGTCATGTTAGGACTATCTTGTTGATAATCCCCTAAACTTCTTACTACTTTAACATCAAAAGTGCTGGCTGTCATACTAATATTATCCAAAACACCTTCATAAATTAATAACGGAGGCTCATCAGGAAAATCTGGCAACCACTCATATAATTTGCAAGGCTTATTAATAAAATTATTTCCTTGATTAGCTAAAATAGCCGCCCATCCCTGCCAATGATTAGAAAGTGTTAAAGAAAGTGTCTCAATAGACATATCAGAATTTTCTTCTCTATCACTTCTAGTTATAGAAGCACTTTGATATATCTCTCCGCCTATCTCTACCTCTTCCACACTTTCATCAACTATAAATCTATAAACTGTTTCATCATTATATTCAACTACAACTAAAAGTCTAGTTGTAATTTCTGGCTCTTTAAGATATCTTTCTATTTGGTCTGGTATACCAATACTCATGTGTTATTTCTCACCTCAATTATTTCTAAAGTAGTATGCCTATATCCATAATAATCAATTTGTGTGGAGTATTTATCAGTATTAAATCTTACATAATACCAATTACCATCCCCGCCCATATCTTCACCATCAGAGTTTTCTTTTACCCATTTAAATCTAAAAGCTGTTCTTCTTCCCAAATGTGCTTTGAAAAAATCTTCTAATTTTCGTCCTAATGTTGCATCTTTTTGAAATTCTAACGACCAAGTTCTTCTAGGCTGAGACCAAACATCTCTACGTTGCTCATTTCCTGTAAATTTTTCATCTATCAAAGTCTTATATTCTAAAGAATAATCATAAACTTTTAAAGCGGCTATTCCTGTAACTTCTTGATTTAACTCATAATCATAATAGTCTTCATTAGTGCTTACATCTAAATTATACATTATTTAGCCGCCCCCTTTACTGCCGCTCTCATTGTTTGCTGTGTTCGCATATCTTCTATTAATTTCTTTCTCATTAAAGGATATTGCTGTTCAAAAGCTCTCATATTTGCTTCTGGGTCTAAAGATTGGAACACAGGTGCAAAAGAAATTACAATCGGAGAACTTTCAGAAATTTCTTTATTTAAATCTTGCTGGTTAGATTGAGCATCAACACTAGATGCTACTAATCCTCCTTCTGCAAATTTAAACTTAGGCAATTTAGCCATTGAAGGAGCAAGTGCTTTACCTTCATTTAATCTATCAAGATAATCTACTCCAAGACGTTTCACTGTTTTTGCAGTTAAAACATATTCTCCATTTGATAACATTGCAGGAATACTATCACTAGTTCCTGTTCCTGCACCAGAAACATAGCCACCAGTAGCAAACCCGCTCACACTACTCATAGCATTTATCATTTGAATAACTGCCATTACTACCTGTAATGCCATAGCAAATTTCATTAAACCTTCATTACCAGAAACCATAGCTAACCCCATTAACATATTAGGGAGTGCCTGCAATCCAGCTTGCATAGTTAATTTATTATCTAATTTCTGCGCTCCCGCATTTTCTGCCAATAAACCATTTAAAGTCCCCATTGACTGACCAAAATCTTTTGCAGTAAGTGTTAACCCATTAAACTGGTCTTTTAAGCTATCAACTAAACTTTCATTTTCTAAAGACATCCCACCATAATTTGCTCCAGTCATTGATTCTCCTATGGAAAATCCTCCTGTGCCAGTTGCGATTCCACCTAAACTAGCTTCTTGACCAGAGCCAGAAGACATCTTTGCCATTGCTACTTGAACAGTTTCTCCAAATTGTTGTAATGTAGGAATTAAAGCATCAAATTGCCCTTTAATATTTAAAGAACCTTCTGTTACTGCCTGTACACCCTGTTCCATTTGAGCTTTTATTTCTTCTTTATACTCATTAACTTGTACATCAAATTCTGTATCTATTGTTAATGCTTTTTCCCCTTTTGGAAGAACCGCATCAAACAATTTATTAGTTATATCTTGTGCTAATCTTTTATGCCACATAGAAGCCCATTCTTTTAAAAGATTGCTTGCGAAATTCTGAAAAGATTCTTTCCAGCTTTTTCCTTCTGTTAAATCATCAAACATTCCTGCCAAGCCATCTGAAAAACCTTCTCTTAATTTCTTTTGAAATGGTGGAACTTCTTCAACAATAGATTTCATTGCCGCTCTTGCATCTTCCGCTTTTTTTACCCATTCATTTTGTTTTTCTAAGCTTCCTGCTTTAGCGGCATAATCTGCTTCCGTTTCATATAAAGCAACTAATTTAGCATAAGTTTTAACATAATCATCAACATATTGCTGACGTTCATAAAAAATTCTTCCTTCTGCTGTTAAACTATCCATTCTACTCTGCTCTACAAGATGATTAATTTCGTTCTCTCTTCTTATAGATTGCAGTTGAACAGCTTCCACTTGTGCCTGTGCTTGTGTAATTTCATATTCTTGTTTTTTAGCTCTTGCTATTGCTAATATCTGCTTCTCTGCTTCTTTTCCTTTTTCTACCCAGTTATTCCATAACTCTATCTGTTTTGAATCACTCTCTTGTGTTGCTTGTGCTAATCTCTCTTGTGCTGTTTTAAGCTCTACAACAGTTCTTGTATAGGAGTCTCCTAATTCATTGATAATATCTAATGTAGTTGAAGCTTCTGTTGCTCCATATAAACCATGATAAGATTTAGAAATCGAATCATATGTATCTTGTAACTTCTTATAAGAATCTACAAGTTTTCTATTAGCTTCTGCTAATGCTTCCGCTCTATCTATTTCAAGCTTCTCCAACTCTGTAGAGAATTTCTCAACATCATTTTCTTGACCAAGACTTTTCGCAATATCTATCTTAGCCTTTAATATTTCAATTTGTTTATCTATCTGCCCTTGTTTATTCTTTAAATATGCCTCTACATAATCCTGTGTAGATAATTGATTGTTTTTAAAGGCATCTTCTATTTCTTTTAATTGAGCTTTAAAAAAAGCATTTGCTTTCTTCAAATCAGCATCTAATAACTTGTAAGCATTACTTGCTTCTTTTCCAGCACCTTTACCTTTTTTGCCAGCTTTTTCGTCTCCATAACTTTTTTTGCTTAATCCTTTAAATAATTCTTCTGCATCCTTACGCATTTTTTCAGCATCTTCTTTGATTTTTGTAATTCTACCAGCTATTGCATCTCCCGCTGATTTCCAAGCCTTATCAGCGGCATTACCATAGTCAGCGGCTTCTTGAAGATACTGCTTATCACTATTTCCAGAAAAATTTAAAGTGAATAAATCCTTCATTGCCATGCCAACTGCTTTTGCTTGTGCTGCAAATTGTAACATTTTTAATCTAAAGTATTCGCCAAAAGAATTAGTAGTATCTGTTAAAGTATCCCAAGCTAACCCTATTGCTCCTATAGCTCCTACAACACCTAATATTGGATTTATTAAAAATAATAAAGCAACAGCTAAAGCTCCAAGCCCTAATGTCATTCCAGCAAGCATATCAGTATTACTTAATAATACATCAAGAAGTTCTGTAAAATAACCTTGAACCTCAGAAAGTAAATCCATAACTATGCCTAATCCTGTCCATAAAGGAGTTAAAGCGGCACTAATAACTGCTAATCCAGTTGCAAGTAAATCTAAACTATCTGCTACCCCAGTTAATATAATATTAGAAATTTTTCCTAAAAGGTCTATTATTGGAGAAAGTGCTTTTATTAATTTTGCCATAGCAGAATATATTTTTTCTACAATATTTAAAGTGGATTCATTTAAAGTAGTAGTAAATACTTCTTTCATTTCTCCATTATCTTGCTGTTCCATAGTTTTATTAATAGTAAAAAATACTTGTTGTAATTTTAATGCTTGCTCTTTAAATGTTTCAAATAACCCACTATTTTTCATTGCAGTTCCGAATACTCTGGAAATACCATCATCTAAGTTGGAAATTAAGCCTGCCCAAGTATTTTGAAACTCATTGCTTGCCGCTTGGAAACCAGCCATACGTTTCATTACATCTTCATAAAGTGTTCCTTCTTCACGAAGTTTATTTACTGTTGCTGTTGTATATCCCAAAACAGTAGCAAGCATATCAACGCCAGGTCTGATTGCTTCACCAGAAATCAATCCTCTTAATTCCTGTACTACCTGTTGATTGCTTAATCCAAATGTTTTAACAGCCTGTGCTCCAACAACAGTTAAATCAAGAACTTGCTGTAAACTCATTCCAGCATCTATACCTAATGCCATTGTGGATTGCAAAGCTCCACCTAATTCTTCCATTGTTAAAGAAGTTTTTAAAGCTTCATCCTGCATTTTCATTAATAAAGCATCTGAAATTTCTAATGCCCTATTAAAAGGTATATCTTCTCCATTTTGTTGTAATGTAGAAGAAATAATACCAGAATAACCTAATCTCAGTGTTTCCATAGAGGAGGCAAAATTCATTCCAGGAGAGATAAGAGAATTAAAAATAGAGGCAATTTGCCTAACACCTTGCTCAATCAAAAAGGCTTTAAAAGATATATTAGTAAAAACATCAAAAGCTTTTGATGCTGAACTAGCTAAACCATTCATTGCGTTTTTAGCAGTATTCAATCCACTAGTTATATTTGCCGCTGATGAATCCATTCTGCCTAAATTGCCAAAAACTTGATTGGGAGCTGTTCCTAATGTTCCATATACTCTATTTACACCGTTTCCTTGATATCCAACTTTTGACATATCAAGATTAGGTGCTTTTATACTATTCAAACTTGTTTGTGTAGCAGTAGCTTGTAATTGTACACTCTTTAATGCGCTGACAATAACCTGTGTTTGCTGTTGCATAGCACTTGCTACAGAAGCAAATCCTTTTGTCATTCCCGCTGTCATTGAAGCTCCTAAAGCGGTATATGAATTTTTTAAGGCTAAAAGTGTTTGCTCATTCGCTCTTAATGCTTCTGTTGTTAATTTACTCTGCGCTTGAATTGTTGCAAACCCTTTAGTCATTGTGGCAGTAGCAGAACTTACAGAACTGCTCATTCTTGCCATTGCAGTAGAATTTGCATTACTCATCGCTTTTATTGCATTTGCATTTGAAGCACTGCTAGTTTTTATTGTATTAGCCAAAGATTTAAAACTTATATCAACTGTTCTAGACATTGTAGACATTGCTGTTCTAATACCAGATGATAAAGTTGTTATTGTTTTACTTGTATCTCGATAAGAATTAGAAATAGAAGTAAAGCCACTACGCATTGAGTTACTATTCTTAGTCACTGCTTGTGTGACTTTACCAATCGCATTATCTATATCTTTGCTTGAACTATTAAAGGAAGTATTTAAAGTTTTTAATTGTGAAGTGATTGTTTTTATGTCTTTCGCCATTTGCGAAGAATCTAGCTCAATGGAAGCGACAAGTTTACCTACATCATAATCACTCACTTGTATCTTCCTTTCTAAATAAAAAGAAGGAGTTATTTTTTAATAACTCCTCCACCCATTTTTACAAAGTCTTCTATTCCCATTTTTTTTACTGTGTTATTGTTTATTTTAGGAATTTTGGAACCTTTTCCAATACCCTGTTGCACATTTTCTGGAATTTCTGTTCTGCTTTTTTCATATTTTATATGATATTCCAATAATCCGAATATCTTGCGAGGAGTGCTACTCCAAAATTCATAATCACTAAAATGTAATATTCTTTTGGAAAAATAATAGTATGCTACCCAATCCCATCCCTCTTCTTCCCCGCTATCTTTGGAGAGAGATGTTTTTAGTTTTTTGCTTCTGGTGTAGCTTCTACTTCATCTTGTGAAGGTAAAGAAGATTGTACTGCGCCAGAAATATACTCCATTAATACAGGAACATTAGAGGCATTTAAACAAGCCCCAATTTCTTCATTTGTAATATCAGGACAACTTGAAATTAATCCTGCTCTTAAAAAATTAAGAGTATCTTTTATTTTTACGCCCTTGCCTTCTGCTCCTTGCATTCTTGCAAAAGCTTCTTCAATAGAACCATATTCTTCTTCTAAAAGAGCAAAAGCATTTAAATCATAAGATAATGCTACTTGTTTATCTCCTAAAAGAAATTCATATGCTTTAGGTTTTAATATTTGTAATTGTTTAGACATTATTTTACCTCACTATTCATTTTTACTACTATATTATAACACATTTCTTCTAAATTGTCAATAGATTTTTTAAAAAATATTAAAAAAGAGGGGAGATTTCCCCTCTTGATTAAGCATTAATTGTGACTTTAAAAGTTGTTGTTAATTTTCCAACAGTAATAGTTACTGTTTGATTTGCGGCGGTAGAAGAACTATCAAAACCACTAATGTTTGCCATTGTGATTGTTAAATTTCTTTTTGTCCTATCTTCATAAGTTCCTTCAACTACTAATCCATCTAATTCCAGAGTTTCTCCAATGGAATAAGTTGTTTTTGTTGGAGGAGTTTTTACAGAAATGCTTGTTAATTCACTTGGAATTTCAATTTCTTTTTCCTCTTTATTAAGAATTAACTGCCACCAATGTCCGCTTTTACGAGTAGGCATTGCTGTTCCTGTAAAAGAACAATCACCAAAGTCTCCGCTAGAATCATTTACTGTGAAATCTGGTGGTTCACTTACACGACACTTATAAAGTACAATGTGAGCATCTCCAATAGTCTCACCCGCATAATCCCACTTACCTTCAATTTTAAAGTAAGGCGGTGTAGCATTTTTAGCAGTCAACTCATAAATAACAGTTTCAGCTTCCTCAGCACCTGCTCTTGTGATTTGACCACCCATAATAACTTCTAATCCTGATAAACTTACAACAGAATTCGTAACTGTAAAGTTAATGCTAGTAGTACGAGAATATGAATCCATAATAGTTGAATCACCATACAGAATCTTATTCTCTAATTCAGGGGATACTTGGAATGATAACGCACCCGCTAAATCTACAGGATTATCATAAGTTGGCTCTGCATCAGCGGAATCAGAAATCATTCTTGAAACCTTTACATCTTTTAACTCCATAAGACGTAAGGCGGTAATATCCATAGCCATTAATCATTCGTCCTTTCTAATAAGTTCCACTCAAAGCAGTTATATTTAACACCCAATTTACCCTATTGCTTTCATCATAAGTTAAAAATTGTGGTGGATTAACTTGCTTTACATGAAATTTTTTACCTTCTGGGTCAACCATTATCCCAGTATTCAGTAATTTATATATGCTGTTAATACAGCTTAACACTTGTTCAGCTTTTGAAGCTCTCACTCTAATCTGACAAGTAAAATCAACACTATTCCTTGCTCTACCAACAATAGCATAAGAAGGAGTATCATAAACAGCAATATTTAAAGCTTTATTAGAATTAGTTAAAGGAATGTTATTTATGAAAATATCTTTTCCGACTTTTCCATAATTTAAGCTTTCTAAATACTTTGCAACACTTGTAGCAAACGTCATCGTGCTCCCATTCCTTTCTTTGTAGCTTCTTTAATAATGCTCATTAATAACTGTTTATTAGACCTATAAGGGTATTCTAAATACTTAGCTTGTCCTCCATTTGGATGTCGCAAAGTTAAATCTTCATGCTGTATCCAAGCATAATTAAAAGTCCCAGCACTACTATTCCCCCACGGAGCTAATGCTTCATATTGTACTTGATAAACCATTCTTGCACTACTTATACTATCTGTTATTTTAACAACTTTTCCAGACCGCTTTAATTTACCTGTATCTACTGGAACTAATTCTTGCGACCACTTTAAAAGCATATCTGCCGCTTTTTTTACACCAGAAGCTCCATATAAAGACATTTTTATACTGTATTGTTCTAACACTTTTGTAAACCCATCAAGATTTTTACTGCTTTTGCCTCTGGCATTAAAACGTAGCTTCAATCCCATTATTAAGCACCTCATAATCTTGAAGAGCACCAGATACTGCTGTAGCCCTTACACTGTAATAAATACCACTTAAAACGATTCCATTATCATTTCCAAGTATGATATATCTTTCAGTGTTCTCTCCAATAGTCACATCTATAGCATCTCTGGCTTTTACTATATGCGGAAGAATACTGCCACGAGTGAATTGAATTGTCACATTCTCACGAGTATTTTTTAAATCCTTACGTTCATAATCAAAATCAGGGTCTCCCTCTTTATCAGTATTCATTGCGGCGATTATTGGAATACGATTTTCATAATCATAATCCAATATTGCTAATCCTTCATCGTTATATCGCTCTTCAAGAAGAGGTACATACTCAAAAGACATATTTAATACTCCCATCATTTGATATACTTCTTGCAAAGAACTTTCAACCCATTCTTTATCACTCATTTGTCATTACCTCTTGCGAAATTAATGACTTTGCACCATTTCTTCCCTCAAAAACCAAAATTATATAATAATTTGTATTTGCAGATAAATTATTTAATCTGTACTTAGTTCTATTTATATCATAAAACATTTGTGTTGTTAAAGCTTTAGAAATATCTAAGACAGTATCTGCGTACTCATCATACATAGGCTCTAAACCATAGTATAATGAATACCTTTTGAAATCGCCATAAGATAAATCAAACTTATTCCACGATAATTCAATATTGTTGTCACTAACTAAATCTATTGATAATTTGACAGGCTGTTCCCTAGAAAGATTATAGTTTCTTATAGTCCCATCTTTTGTTGCAACAGTTACAGGCTTTACTATTACAGTATAAATACTAGCATTAGTTTCAAGCTCTGTCTGCACTTCTTGTGCTAAAGCGGTATAATGAAAAAATCTATTACCTTTTTTAAAAGAAGCTTGTTCTACTGTTACATCAAATTCAGGTGCTACTGCTAAAGCTAATCTTTGAAAAATTTCAAGTTTAGCATATAAAATAACAATATATTCTTCATCAGGTATTATTTCTTCTACTGTCTTGCCAAGCCTTTTTGCACTTTGTTCAACTATTTTAGGAATATCTTCCTGTAATTGAGCAAAAGCAGGGTCTTGACTAATAAGAGGTGCAGATAACATTAAGCTATCTATTAAATAAGATACTAACAAATCTTTTGTTGTATCCATATTACCCCTCCCTTATAAAACGTCTAGAGCGTTTCTCTCAGCTAAATAATTCTTTAACTCCTGTGATACTTTGTAAGTTTGACCTTTTTTCATGTAAACCCAAGCATCACCAAAATAAAATTCTATATCAATTTTAGCCCGAACTTCTACTGTTTTAGGAACGGACTTTACTTCTTTGACCTCTAAAACATCTAAATCTACAACTGCTTCTTTCGTTTCTGGTGTTTGATTTCTAGCCAATTTTAAATCCTCCATATATTATAAAAATAGGGAAGGGAATTACCCCTTCCCTTAAAAGGTTCTTATCCAGCCTGTACTGTAACAGTGAATGTAGTGGTTTTACCCCCTACAGTTACAGTGCAAACTTTTTCGCCAGCTTCCGCACTATTAAAACCTGTAACATTATCTTTTGTCACAGTTTCAACTTTTGTACTGAAATTACTATAAGTTCCTGTTACAACCATGCCAGTGATATCTAATTCATCACCTATTGCATATGTTATTTTTGTGGGCGGTGTTGTTACCGCAATACTTACAAGTGTAACTGGTGTGGGAGGTTCCTCGCCAACATATTCATTAGCAAGCAAATTTGGAGCTTGCTTATAATGAAATACAGAATCCTCTGAGACTTCAAGAGTTTTTGCTAACTTACTAGGAGCTTGTTCTGCAAAAAATACATCATTAACATTAGCTCCTGTTTTATTAGCAATAACTTCTGGGGCTTGCTCCATATAGAATACATCAGTATCCGTTAATTTTTCAGCCATTTAAATCCCCTCCCTGCTCATTTATTAAGCAGTTTCAATGATAACGCCATGAGTAGGATTCAAGGATTTAGTGCCCCAAATTCCATACCAACCAAGTTTCAACTCACGTTGGAAGTCTTGTGGAGTATCTGTTCTAATTTCAGGTGGTAAAGCTACTGCCATAGCATAGTAATCTTCACCAAATAAGACAGCTTGATATACGTCAATGCTATTTTTGCCTGCACCCTTTAAATCAGCTTTATAACCAGCAATATTATCACCAGCAGGTGCGGCACCATTAGGCATCATAGTTGTCTCAATAAAACGAACATCATCTATTCTACCAATTTCACCGCTGAACAACTGTTCAGGTGCACCGTAATTACTTGCATTTATCCAAGCTGGGTCATCTCGCAATGTTCTTGATTGATGAGGATGCACAAAGCAAATATAATAATTGCCACCGATTTTTGGTGCATTATTGGTTGACAAAATTTCAACAGCATCTTTAATAGTTGCTACTGATAATTCATTTGCACCAGCGGCAATTTCATTTCTTGCTGAAATTTTAGCCGCATCCTTTTTACGACCAAAAATTTTAGAGGTGCCTACATCACCTGTACAAGCGGTATCTCTTAATTCACATTCGATTGTATGTCCAATGTTTCTGCCCAGCAATTTTAAGCTGTTAGCCATCTGGTCAACGAAAGAGAACTGTAAAGATAATGAAGTAATTGCTGTCGCAGTACCATGCTCTGTAACAACGATTTCTTTCATTGTAGAGCTTAAAGTTTGAGATTTAATTCTCTCACCTTCAAGCAATTCTGGCGGCAACTCTAAGTTTTTGTAAGTCAACATTTTTATAGTATTGCCAGGTTGAGTCATTAACTCAGTTTTTACAGCCGCAAACTGATAAAATCTCATAACTGGTTCAGCTTGATAGTCTAATTCTTTAGAATACACAGGTTTTAATTCGTTAATTAAGCGAATCGCATTACCTGCGGCTAATTCAGTACCACCCTCACGAATAATTGTATTAATATCATTCGCTGTTGGGAATTTTGGTGTTTGGTTTTCAGACATTTAAAAAATCACTCCTATTAAAATTTACGATTTCCTGAATCTCCAAACATTACTTTTCGCAAAGCTTCGTAAGTTTGATTATCCATGTCTCTGACAGATGCTAAAGCATCTTTATTTTTTGATTCAAAGATATTATTCATATCTGGTGTCGGTAATCCCAGATTTGGTTTATATTTCTCTTTGACTTTATCTTGCAAAGCTTTTGCTTTTGCATATGTACTATCAATTTCTTCCTTAGTAGAACCTATTACTAAGTCTTTGAAATCTTCGTCAATATCACTTAATTTAGAAGCTTTATATGCTTCCACTTCTTGTGATTGTTTGTAAGCTTCAAATTCAGCTCTAGCTTTTTCTACCTCTGCTTTTAATTCATCCCGCTCTTTTGTGAGAGCTTCCAATTCTTCTTTACCCAAAGATTGTCCCTCCTGTTTTGCTTTTTCAATCAAGTCTTTAAGCCGTGTTATCTCTTTATCTCTTTCTGCTACAGTATCTTCAAGTCCATTGGATTTTAAAATCTCAGCATTAAGCTTTTCACCTTTAATTTTTAGCTCACCTTTTAATTTCTCAATCTCAGGATACAGTTTTGCTTTTTCCTGCTCCCTCGCTTTGGACAATAACGCATCTATATCTACTTGTGTTTGTGTGTTCTGCGCTGGTGCAGGTTCTTGACCAGTCGCTTGTGTATCCTTTTCTTCTTCTGACATTAATTCTTCCTCCTAATAAATAACAATTACTTACCTTGTGGTTTCATTGAAACCTTTGTACCATTGGTAGGCATCCTGTTAGCAGGTTTTTTATCAACCTGCAACTTTACTGCTGGGGTAATATTTGTATTAGCATTTGATGGCTTCATATATTTCTCCGCTGACACTCTACCACCTCCTTCTTTTATAAAGTATCTATATTATACCTTTTTTGAAGGTTAGGTTTTCTCTAATCCAGTAAAGAGTTTTTTTTCTTTACCATCTCTATTAGTTCCAACCTTATTTTTAAAATCCATTTGAGGATTAGCATTATTTTCTACTGGAATTTCTTCCTTCTCTGGTTCTAACATTACTGAACCATCAGAAGGATTTACTAATCTGTTTCCTGCTGGCATACTTAAAGGAGCAATACCATAATATAATGGATTTTCCTTACTATCTTTATCAATCTCTTTTAACAATGCTTGTGGAGAATCTTTTTTAAGTCTTTCTAAAGCATTTTCTCTGCTCTCTAATCCAGCTTTCATTTCTTGCTGAATCTGACTTAACTCTTGAACCATATCACGAGGTAAAATATCCCCAAAAACAACTCTATGAGTAAATAATTTAAATCTATCTGATTCCTTAACAGAAATCATACCTTCTTTTAAACCAATTAATAAAATAATTTTATTTACAAGTTGAACAGAAGCTCCTGTCATTACTTGTTTTGTTTTTATTAAATCTATTAAAGGCATAAAGGCTATTTGAAAAGCTGTTCCACTTAAATTTGCAGGGGGTGCTTCTCCACCTATAGCTAATTTTGGCATATTAGCAATCTCAAACATATTAGTTTTAGTGTTGCCAATATAATTGATACTTGCTCCTAAATCACCTTGCAATTCTAAGTTGAACACTTTAGCATCTTTAGGCAATCCACCCCAAACATTATTTGCGCCTCTTTCAAGATTAGCTATTCTTGCACCAGTAATAATTGTTGTTGGTGCGGCATGATAAGTTAATATTTCAGAAACATCAGAACATTTAGCGTTTAACTCTAAATTTAATGGTATAATATCTTCTAGGTCAGATAGACCAAAATTAGAGCCAGACAAGGGTAAATTTCTAAAATGTACGATTGGAATAATCCCATATGGGTTAGAAATAACCACATCATCTTTTCCATCTTCTTGTTTTCTTACCTCATCTTTAGTATAAATATATTTAATTGTAACTGTTTTTTTACCCGCAAATAAAGCAGGCTCTCTTTCAACATTATAAATAATAGATACAGACTCTAAAGCATCAGGAGAACCATTATAACCATCTTTATATTTTGGAAAAACAATGCTTGAAGGAATACTAAATAGTCGTATTCTACCTTTAGGATACATTCCGAAAGGGTCATCAATTTCACTAGGACTTTCATAATGAACGTGAATATACGCATCTCCTGTAACAGATTTACACTGCCCAACATTCATCATTAACTCTGAACCATTATTGTCGTCCCATACTCCATTTACAAAACTTTGTATATCTTTTTCAAACTCTTTATCAAATTTAAAAGTAAAACCACCATTAAATTCAGTGCTAACATATTTATTTATAAAACGTCTACACCAATTTTGAGTAGTTTGTGGTGAATCTTCATTGGTAGCAATGTAATCAAAATGATACCCTAAAAAGAAATTCCAAAACCTCTCATATTCAGCAAGCCTTGCAAGGTCTGCTTCTCCTAAATAAGAAGTTTTATCATTCAACCTAACAAACGGTTCTACCATTTTTGTTAAAAGTGAACGATAACCTGATACCAAATCCAAACCATCACCACCTTCTTCTTAATCTTTGATTTAATCTATTTGTAAAATGATAGCTACTAGAATTTGTTTTAAAAAACTCATTTTCTGTAACCAATTCTGGTGCTCCCATTTCCGTTTTTAATCCCCACACCATTAAAGCGGCACTAAAGGGGTAATCATCATGTTTATTTCTTTCTTTAGGATGTCTTACAACTAAATGATTATTCTGATACTCTTTTTGTAATTCCAAAAACTGCTCTTGAAATTTTTTAAATTCTATTGTTTCGGCAGTTTTAGGAGAAGCAGGATAATGAAAACAATTAGCTTTTAAATAAGCATCAAAGTATTTCATTAACGCAGATTTTGAAGGAACAGTAAATACAAAAGGCACAACAGGGCATTTTAAATTAGCCGCAAGCCTGTCAACAACAGGTGCCCCTACTCCTGTTCCATCTACTACAATACCTTTAACTGTAAAATTCTTTAAGAAATCCATTATCTTATAATACTGCTCTTCATAGTTGTCACCAACTATTTCTAACCAGTCTAAAATTCTCACATCATATAAAACATAGTCAGGAACTCCTGCTTCTGTTGCCTGTTCTACAATTATAGGATTTGTATAATCTGGAAGTCCTACAGTAACTACTGTACTATCCTGTGACTTACCTATATCAATTCCTACTATGCACTGAGTATCATAACATACGTATTCTCTATCTTTGTTTTTCATTGCTATTGGTTCTTCTGTGAACTTATTAGCATCAATAAACATTCCATATTGGAACATCCACTTTAATTTATAACTCATTTGATATTCTTCGCTATTTTCCCCTAAAATCATCTTAGCTGATTCTAAAGTCTTAGCATAATGCGGATTAGCTTTTACTACCACATCACAATCAAATTCAAAATGACTCTTTAATCTTATTTCCTCATTTTCCCACCGCTTTTTATTTAATTGAATAGTATCATAAAAAAAGTTCTTATTGATATTTGGTGTTCCAATTAAAATCTTTGTTCCATTATAAAACGAAACTGTTGGGAAAATAGATTTTTTAAATTTAAAATTACTGATATCCTGTGCTTCATCACATATTAAAATATGATATGAACCACCCTCTATATTTGAACCTTCACTTGCACTTTTACAAGTAACAGTAGATTTTATATTTAAATTATTAAACTCTAATGTTATCTTTTCGCCATTAAATGTTCCGAATCTTACATTAAAATCTGGATTTGTTAATACCTCTAATGCGGAAGAACAAGAAACACAATCTTTTATGTTCTCAAATATAATTTGTGATTGCGCTTTTGTTGGAGCAAAGATTCCTACCATTACACCATCTTTAAATAACCTAAATCTTTTATCATCAGAAAACATTGGCATATTTGCCAAGATAGGAAGAAAAATAATTAAACCCGCAACAGTGTTGCTAACTGTAAAGCTTTTTCCACTCTGACGAGACATTAAAGCTGTTAAGGTTTCAGAATCATTTTCTATTACTGCTCTTATAATTCTCTTGCTAAAATGTGCTTGATACGAAAACATTTCTTTGCCTGACAAAAGATAGCAAAAATCAAAAATTTTATTGACTAATTCTGTAGTCGAAAACATATCTTGTGCCATAAATACCTCTATCTAAAAATAAATAAACCTAGTAAATAATACTAGGTTTATTATAGTATATAGGTTAATGTCTCCCTATAATCCAATATCCATTTTTGCTTCTAAAAGTTAATCGTTTGCCTGTTTCACGTTCTTTTTGCTGTAATTTATCATACTCACGCTTTGAAATACGTTTCATATTATTTCATCACTCTTTTCATTGTGTTATTATTATACCATAAATTTATAGATTTGTCAATAGATTTTTTTAAAATATTTTAATTTTTTATTCTTTTTTTGTCATTAAATGAATGAATTCATCATCTGTCCATAAAAAGATTTTCTTTTTTCGTTCTCCTCGCATCTCTGCTACATAACAGCCAGGAACTCCTACTCGATATCCTTTCGTTTTAGCATAAGACGGATATACTTGAAAAGTTCCTCCCCAAACCTCATACGTAATTTCTGGTCTAGGTTCTTTAGTAAATTTATTATGCTCTATTACTACTCGTTCTTTTTTATATCGTTGGTGATGATGTTCACGCCATATAACAGTAGCATTTATCCAATCCCAAACACCATCTCTTTTTGGTGCTTGATGTTGAACAAAATGAATATAACAATTACTGCCCACATTAAAATAGAGAAAACAAAACTCTGCCATATAAATTTCAGGCTTGCCTATCAATGTTGCTAACATAAGCTCAGGGGTAAAATATGAATCATGCTTCCTTCTTCCTGCCCAATGGTTTCCATCTATAATATACAAAATTCTATCAGCATAAGGCTTCATTATTTCTGCTAACTCGTATACTTGCTTATCACCTATTGACCACTCTTCTGTAACATCAGATTTAGAAAGCTTTGTTGCACCATTTCCTGCATCTCCCCCTATGCCCACATACATATTAGGAATTGACATTAAATAATTGAATGTCTCTATAAATAATTCTCTGTTACAAAGCCCCCAATGAATATCTGAAAGGTTTGTGAAATAGGCTACCTCTTCATCTGTTCTAAAGGTTACGATATGTTTTCGTAAATCCTCAAATATTATATCTTCTTTGCGCTTCAAGTTATATCTCCTTGTAAACATTCTTTAGCAGACTTATCTTCTCTAAATCTAATGAATCTTGGATTAATTAACGTAACTACTCTACCATCTTTGCTTATCAAAGAATTCTGATATTGTATCTCCACAACCTTACCTATATATGAATCTTTTCCCTTCTCTTTTATTTCCGCTTTTAATTCGTCTGATAAATTGCTTGCAGTACAAACGTAAACTAACTTATTATCTTTATAAGCTCCACAAACTACCCCACCTACCCATTTATTATAATAGGATTTAGTAACTGGAATCCTTGTTCCAAAACTTGTTGTTTCCCAATATTTCCACTTTAATAATAAATCATCGTCACTTAATTTACCATTATAAAGACTTGATGGCGGTTCAAACCCCATAATAACTAAATCTGCTGTTTTTATACTCTTATACTTCAAAAAATTACCGCTCCTTTTTTCTACATAAGGTGCAAAAATATCTTTCAATATTAATCCCTCTTTACCACAAGACCAAAAAAACGTTAAAAGGTCTGCAAAAGATTTAGTAGGTTTTCTAATATCTTGAGTTAATTCAAAAATAGCCCCCTGTGTTTTACAATTCTCTATAAAATAACTTGGCACCATTTTAATATAATCACTAAACATATATCTAATATTATCTAAAATTTTTAACCGCTCAATAAGAGGTAAATCTTTTATATCTTTACCATTATAATAAACAATATCAAATACTTTAAAAGTTAAGTATCCATTTTTATTCTGAAATGCTATTGCATTTTCAGGTGTTGCTCCTGTAACTTTCTGGACTTCAAAAAAGTGAGAATCATTTCCATAAACTAATTCACCATCTAAAACTGTTCCTGCTAAAGTATGTAAATCACAATCTCTTAAATGCGGTAACTTATCTGTTGCTTCATCTCTCTGCCCTGTCTTTTTAGAAAAGCCACGTAACATTATCCTATTAAACTCTGTTCCTATATGCATACATGCTCTATGCCCATCTAACTTCTCCTGTGCAATATAAAACCCTTCTGCACTTTCTAATTCCTTAAATGTCCCCACTTTACAAGTCTGAGGAGTTACGTCAACCATTTCAACACCTCTTTTGCAAGAACTTCTTGAACATACTTTTTATACTCTTCTACAGTTTTAAAATCATTATGAACAGTTATATCAAAAGATGAAAAACTATCTAATTCTGTCTCGCTTTTACTTAAAGATTGCTGTAAAGTGAGTCCATTTCTAAATAATTGATGCTCTCTCTCCACCCTGATAACCAAAGGAGAAAATTCTTTCATTTCCATTATTTCATTTTCGTAACGACAATCAGCAACAATATAAACAGAATTAGAAGAAAGACTGGGACTATCTCTCTCTACTCCTTTTATTGCAGACTTTAAACAATCTATCCAATAATTTTGATTATATTTTCTTACAGATTCACCAATATCTATTAATAATTGCCGACCTTTTTCATCTTTTTTACCATCCCATTTAAAAACTGTTTCGCAAATATACTTCAAGCTATCAGCATAATGAGTAATTAATACATCTTTGCCCTGTTCTTTTAAATAATCCCCCAATACTTTTGCTAAAGTATCTTTTCCACTTCTGGCTTTCCCACTTATTAAAATAACTTTTTTTGACATTTTAATACCACCTAATAATTATTTTGTTTGTTTAATTTTTAAATCATCATAAGCATCATATCTTAACTTTGTATATTTAGTATGTTTAACCCTATCTTCACACTCTTTTTGCTTACCCTTATTAAAATTTCTATAATCAACTGTTAAATACAATTATGTTATCGCTAGGCTTTTTATCCTAACTTCTTACGGTTTCCCATAAGTTCGGCGTACATTTTTACCCTCAACTTTACTTGTTAGGGTATCGGACACTCTTGGCAGGATTATATTTATTCACCTGCTACGCTCTACAGTAGCTATCAGCCTTTCGCTATCTAATAACTTACCTCGGTATTCCCTTAATTTTTTTAAACTTATCACATTTCTTAAGTATTGTCAAGTAAAAATTTTAGGGTTCACCGATTTTGCCCAATAATTATATTTACAATTTCTTGTAAATACGGCTATTCAATAACCTGTAACCCTTCTTAAACGTAAAATATTATTGCTTCCGCAATTCGGGCAAACACTTGGGATATCACTCTGTAATCCGCAATCATGGCAAACATCAATAGGAAAATTATAAGCTAAATAGGGAACATCTATAGACATTGCGTAATCCATAATATCCTCTACCGCTTGTTCATTTTTCATTGCATCTGCTTCAAACTCAATATAAGTAATACAGCCTGCCGTGGGGTATTTACAGAATTTAGCTTCAATATCTAATTTTTCAAAAATAGATGCTTGTTGCCAAACTGGAACATGATGTGAATTAGTTATATATTCCCTATCTGTAACATTAGGTATTACTCCAAACTCTTTCTTTAAAGCCAAAGCATATTTATATGCCAATGTTTCAGCAGGAGTAGCATAACAAGAGAAATTCAAATTATGCTTTTCACTTGCTTCAACCGTTCTTTGATAAATATGCTCAACAACTTTCAAAGCAAAATCCAAACTCTCTTTAGACTCATAATGGTCTGCACCAAACAGTGCTTGACACATTTCAGCAATACCAATATATCCAAATCCTAATGTAAAATGCTTTAATGTTTCATAAATGCCTTTTTCTCTTGCCAATTTTGCATCAGCAACAATATTATTGTTATACATAAACGGAGCGGCTTTTACACTCTGCTTACACATATAAAAGAATCTCTCTATTAAGCTCTTTTCTGTTAAATCTAATACTTCATCAAGCTCTTTCCAAAATCCTTCTAAATCTAATGGTTTGCCTAAGCAAATGCCATGTTTTATTCCAATTCTAGGTAAATTAATAGTTACAGGGCAAGCATTACCTCTACCATCTTTTTTATACCCCATTCCATGCCTATCTTTACCTATCAGGGTTCTACACGTATTCTCCACTATCGCTAGTGGTACTGACTATATTATCTGTTTTTTTAAAAAACAGCCCTCCGCTTCGGATACGGTGTCTATCTCCGTCCCTACGCCGCTACACTCATCACGGCTAGTCGATACACTTTGTTCATCACAATATATGAACCTTAGCACGGTCTCAACTCAAAGAGTCCTAACCGTTAGCAACCTACTGGTCACACCGCCTGACGGCGTTCAAAGGGTTTTAAATGGGCTAAGTTCCACTTACCCATTGTAGCCATTTCTTCATCAATATTTGAGGCGGGATTTTTACTCCAATCGCAATTTACAATATTTGGATATATTCTTTTACTTAAACTCTTTATAGCTAATTTTTTTAAATCATAATTGGGAGTTCCCTCTCCATCATTAACCCCTTTTTTGTATTGAAAAATACTTATTGGGAAAATCGGAGTTAAATGATTTTTGCCTATTCCCTCAATAGAAGCATTTAATAACCATTTTGTTACTAATCTTCCTTCTGGCGTTATATCTAAACCATAGTTAATTGAAGTAAAAGGTAATTGCGACCCAGGACGACTCTCTAAAGTGTTTAAATTATGATACATTGCTTCTGCGCTTTGCTTTCCTTCACGCTCTAACATATCATTTGCATATTCATACGCCTTTTCATATTTCTTAAAAACGTCATTATCTATATGTGTATTTTTTTCGTTATTTTTTAAGAAATCTAAAAAATAATCTAATTCTTTATCTATTTCTTTTTGCTCTACATATTTCATGCCACTTTTAAAATGTTTTACAAAACTCTTTTTTACAAATGGTGCTAAGTCTCTATCTATATGTGCAGAAGCTATCCCACCAAACTGACACTGACTCTGTGCTTGAAATATTACAGCCACTAATTGGCAAGCTGTGCTAAAACTTCCTGCCCCTCTTACATCGCCGTTTCTTGTAATAAATCCATTTGTTAATAATGGTACTAAATCTGCAAATAAACAATTTTGCATTCCAACGCTATAGCTATCTAAATCGTGAATATAGATTCTTGCCTCTTTATGTGCTTTAGCTACATCACTTGACACTAAATCATTTAACGCAATGTCTTTATGTATTACTGCGGCACTTTCAAATTTTCTGCCACCAAAACTTTCTTCATCTACATTTGCATTTTGATTCATCACATTTGTACATTCTATTTTACTTAATATTTCTTTTCTTAACGCAGAATCTCTTTCCCGCTCTCTATTTCTTTTTTCCCTATATAAAATAAACTCTTTCGCTACATTTTTAAAATTTGATGCCATTAACTCTTTTTCAATCATATCTTGAATAAATTCAACTTCTGGAATACTTTCTGCTGTCTCTTTAATCTTCGCTTCTATCTTGTTTGCTAACCTTACTTCTTTTCCTTCTAACATTCCTAAACTTTTAAAAGCTTTTAGAATCGCATTAACAATTTTAGAAGAATCATAATCTACAATTCTTCCATCCCGCTTTTTCACCTTAGTAATCACTTTGAACACTCCTTATAACAAACACTTCCTTTGCAAATAAATTATTTTGTTTTTTACAGTTGTAGCAGTGTTTTTTATAAAGTTTATTGCATATAAACAAAAATAGCTAGGGCTTTCCCTAACTATTCAATTTTTAAAATGGAGCTAGTGGCAGGATTTGAACCCGCAACCCACGGCTTACAAAGCCGTTGCTCTACCTATTGAGCTACACTAGCATGGTATGCCTCTCCGAATCGAACGGACTCTGCTGGGCTTCAACCAGCCGCTTTAACCAACTAAGCTAAAGGCATGTATGGTGACGTATGGGAGAATCGAACTCGCCATCCCAACATTGAAAGTGTTGTGTCCTAGCCATTAGACTAATACGCCATTTTGGTGTCCTATCTCAGATTCGAACTGAGACTATACGGATTTTAAGTCCGTTCCCTCTGCCGATTGGGGTAATAGGACATGGTTGAAGCAAATGGATTTGAACCATCATTTCTGCGTTATCAGCACAGCATACTAACCCTTGTATTATGCTTCAATATGGGTGCCAGAGTAGGACTCGAACCTACACTTAACAGAGTCAAGGTCTGCTGTGTTACCATTACACTATCTGGCATTATAAGAGCTTAACTTCTTTGTTGTGGTTACTAACCACTTCATTCTTTACTCTAATTTATAAAATAGCTTGATTGGCACTTTCTTTTTCGGCTTTATACCTAGCTGTGGATTAGCTCAGTGCGAACTGATAGAGCCTCAGCATACGCTTACACAGCTAAACATATACTATCAGGGGCTAACTTCTGCCTCTATGAACAAAAGACGTGAGTTTTTTAAAGTCCCTAGCAGACTAATATGTCAGATTTTTCTGTTGCTGACCCAACCTAATGCGCCCTAAGTCATTAATGGTTATCTAGACTCACTGTTTTATTTTAACTCCAAGCTATTATAATCTATTTGGTTTCCCATGCAGGAATCGAACCTGCACACAAGGTTTAGCTTACTACTCTATATTTCTATAGCCACATATGTGTTGTAGTCTGGACTATTTCTTTACCATTTCAGGTAAGATGCGTATAGTCTCTACAGAACCCCTTGTAAGAAGGTTTCCTCGGAGTTGTCTTCGGCTTTGTTTAGCAAATATTCCGTTAAGAGATTCTCCGATATAGCATCTTCCAGTTCAAGTGTTACTCCTTGAAGCTGTATCATTTTTGTTAATTTACCTCTACAAGAACAACTACAACAGTTACAATTATATTTTGTCTTCTTTACTAAAAAAGATTTATTTCGAGCTAGCGAGAACACTTTCTTGCAACAAGGACATTTTAACAAAACCATGTGTTTCTTTAGTTTTAATCCATGTTTTTTAGCATGCTCTCTTATAGACAAAATTTCTAAATTTTTGATGTTGTTATCTTTCTTATTCAAATTTTTATGATGTACAACTTCATTCGCATTAAGTAACCGACCAAGATGATTTTCCATAACAATCCTATGTAAAAGAACGTAACCATTATTAGTTGCTTTTGGATGTTCAGGCACTAAAGCATATAAATAATCACCTTTACTTACAATTTTCTTAATGTTCCACATGAACGCTCCTATCTTTAAAGACCTTTGCTCTGTCCATTGAGCTAATGGGAAATATGGTGCAGGGAGTAGGAATCGAACCTACGATGTATCTTACGCAAAATAATATTCTTTCCACCTATCCCCTATATGTTGTTCTAGTGTTACTAGCTCTTTTGAATCCACCAAACCTGCATGCACTAATCTATGACAATTCGGACAGATGTAAGTCAAATTACTGTGAGCATTAGGATTAGCTACCTTTCTACCTTTAATATGATGAAGGTCACAAGTAGCTTTGTCCCAACCACACAATGAACAACCAATTTTTAACCTTTTTAAAATTTTAGTTACTGTTCTAGAACTAACATCTAGAATAGAATTTATATTTTTACCTTTTTGGCTAAGATGCGCTATAGATATTTTAAGAATATTTTCCTCTTCTTTGTAGAATTCTAATTTACTTTTTCGTATCTTTTCCTTAGTCTCTTCTGTGTGTCTTTTTCCTTTTCCAGCCTCTGATATTTTTTTCCTAGTTAAATCTGAAATAATGCGCCCTTTTAAACTATTACTAACCTTTTCGTTTATTAATTTTCTTTTATTTTTAGTAGAAAAAGACTTAGCACACTCTTTAGAGCAAAATCTTCCAGAACCATAACTTCCGTTATGTTCTTTATTACAATTCTCACAAAACGTTTTATATACTCCTTTACAGTCTGGTGCAATCGCCAACTATGCAACCCCTGCATTATTAATTGGTGTGAATAGGAGGAATTGAACCGCCGACATTCTGCTTGTAAGGCAGATGCTCTCCCATCTGAGCTATATTCACATTAAGTGACAGGAAAATGTCCTATCTACGGTAGCCCTAGAGCTTACGCCCAAGCTAAAACTTTTTATTTGGGAGCGGGTATGGGAATCGAACCCACCTTAAACAAGCTTATGAGGCTTGCGAGAACACCTTGCCTCCCACCCGCAATCTAATCTAATGCCAGAGCATTTGCTAGCTTTACTCTGGCAAATTAAAAGGATTTTTTTAGACGATGCCATTACGACAGCGGAAACCCGCATCCTCCACTTTGCGCTAGGGAGTGCCCTATCCTTTGCAGTCTTTGGTCTTTGTGGCAGGATTTGAACCTGCGACCCTTCGCTCCCAAAGCGAATGCGCTACCAAACTGCGCCACACAAAGATTGGTTGAGGGTACTGGAATCGAACCAATATTAAGCAATTATAAGTTGCCTAGTCTACCGTTGACTTAACCCTCCATTGGCACTTAGGGTTGGACTCGAACCAACAACTACCGCTTTAACAGAGCGGGATTCTACCATTGAACTACCTAAGTATGGCGAGCCGTGAAGGAATCGAACCCCCATTAATGGTTTTGGAGACCACTGTTCTACCGTTAAACTAACAGCCCATTGGAGCGGTAAACGAGAATCGAACTCGTAACATTAGCTTGGAAGGCTAAAGTTTTACCCTTAAACTATTACCGCACTATATCTATATTATATCACACTTTTGCGTGTTTGTCAAGCATTATTTTTTTATTGGAGAGTCAGCACGGAGTTGAACCGTGAATTTTAACGGTTTTGCAGACCGTTTCCTTACCCCAAGAATACACTGACTCATGTGGAGGAGGACATGGGACTCGAACCCACAAACGACTTTCATCGCACGTCAGTTTTCAAGACTGATGCCTTACCATTAGGCTAATCCTCCATAGACCGCCAGCCTAGTAAGCTGTAGCGGTCACATCTGTTTTTCTTTTTAGTGATTCAAGCACTGTAAATCAACACCCTGATAGCGGGAGGGTATCGAATAAGGTCAGTGCATAACCTTCATCTCGTAGTAACCTTTATCGCTGGTTAATTCGCCCTTTCGCTTTCTGCTCTAGCTACGTCTATGGAGCATAGGATAAGCAATAACCTGATTTATAGTCACCCTTTTTTAAGAGTTTCCCATTCTTGTTTATAGCTTGCTACCTTTTCGCATTCTTTGTTATAAAGTGTATCAAGAGATAACATAAGTCTTGCATGAGCCTGCAAGCAAGAATGCAATGATTTCAGGCTTTCTTTATGATATTTTAAAAGCAATTTTTTTCGAGCCAATGCTTTGCCTTTTTCTTCGTCAAACACATCTGCCCCATGAACTCTTGTTGTTGCACTCAATGTATCAGGAATTACAGAAGCATTAAAAGTATACCAAGCACCTGCACCTTTTGCAAGTTTATCTGCTTTGCGTACAACATCTCCACGACAATTAGTTGCAATAGCAGTTACTGTTCCTTTTTCTTTGTTTACTACATACTTAATCTTATCCATTTGAATTCTCCTTTGTTTTTTATTATGTATACATTATAACACACTTTTTTCTTTTTGTCAAGTATTATTTTTTAATTTCCTGTAGAACCAAAACCACCAGCACGTTCATCTGTTGTATCATCATAATCTACCTTATCATATGATGAAATAATTCCTTGAACAATTCTTTCACCTGCTTTTAATACTACAGACTCATCTCCAAAATTTATGACTGCCGCAAAAATCTCTCCATCATTTGTTTTGTTGCCAAAATAATCAGCATCTATAACACCTACTGTGTTTCCTAATGTAAGATTTCTTTTACACAAAGAACTTCTCGGTATCATAAGTAAAAATCTATCTGATTCAAGCTTTGCTTTTACTCCTAACGACACTAAAGTAGGCATGAGAGAAATTCTTACTTGTCCATCTTTTAAAGAATAAGCAGGAGGAATTTCTGTATCCTTGTAACAATACATGTCGTAACCAGCACTTCTTGCCGTCTTTCTTGTCGGCAATTTTGCATCTTTGTAAATTCTTTCAAATCTTTGCATTTACTACTCCTTTATCAACTGCACAGTAACATTTCTTCTACCGAATTTATATGCCTGTGCTTTTGTTGGAAAATAAATATCTATTCTATTACCTACAATAGCACCACCAGTATCTTTAACCTCGTAGTAACCACTATATTCACCAGCAATAATGTAAACCCTGCTGTGCATAGGCAACACGCTTGTATCTGCGGCTATAATTCCCTCTCTCACAAATTCACCAGAAGCAGTTCTGCCATAATCTGGGTGCCAAGAAGGTCTTCCACATTCATCTTCTGCCGCTGTATAAGCTGTTGCCAACATATCGTAAGAAATAATTTTTGGCGGTTTAAGTTCATACTCTACTTTTATTTCCGAAGCATCAACTCTTGGTGTTGAATTTGATTTGTCTATTGGCAAAACCAAAAAGAGCATCAGAAGTAGTGCTATTAAAACACTTATTAGCTTCTTGATAAAACCACCTCTATTCACATCTATATTTTGACCCACATACTTGACAGATATACTTGTCGTTATCTACCCTACAACGCTCGCCACAGCAAAAAATATCCCCGTCAAGTAAATATGGGTCTTTTTCAAAATGCTGAACTCCATCGGAATCAATCCAAAACTGTTTAGGAGTGCTATCACCCGCACCTGTTATAGACGACTTAATCTGTTCAAGCATTAAGATACAAGCATCAATTTGTTCTAAAGCTAATTCTTTATTCATTCTACCACCAACTTTGCAATTTTTATTACATTATACCACACTTTTAATTAATTGTCAACACCTTTAAAGCACTCTGGTGTTAAATCGTAACTTACCTTATCACACAATTCTATTTTTTCGCCTATAAACAATGCCTGTGCATAGCATTGAATAGCCATTGATAAGTTAACTTCATAATTCTCTTTTTCGCTTTCCTCGGAAAGTTTCTTTAAAAATTTATCGGCACTAGATAACATAGCATCTTGTGCTTTTGTAAAAATACCTCTAATTATTAAAACCTCTCCTGCATTTTTTGCCGCAAGAAATTTAAATAAATCATATAATGGTAAATCTACAATGTCTTCTTCTTTCATTTTTACACCCCATTTCAAAATGTATTATTATTATATCATAAATTTATAGATTTGTCAATAGATTTTCCTTGAAAAGTTTCTAAAAATATTTTTTTAAAAAATCTATTGACAAATACCTATTTTTATGATACCCTATATATTATTATATTATTATTATATTATTATATTATTATATTAATAATGAGATATTATATAACGAAGTTATATAATATTTTTTCTTTGCTTCTTTCTTTTTAAAACTTTTAAAAAAGTATTGACATAAAGAAAAAAATGTGGTATAATATACACATACTAAAAAAGAAACGAGGGAATAAAAAATGCTATTAGCTAAGGGAAAATATAACGAAGCAAAAATATACTCTGATAGATTTGATGAAAATGCTTATTCACAAATTATTGAACTATGTAATAACAACTCATTTAAAGATTCAAAAATTAGAATCATGCCAGATTATCATGCAGGAAAAGGATGTGTAGTAGGATTTACTGCTAATTTATCTAAACTGGAAGTTATCCCTAATATTATTGGCGTAGATATTGGATGTGGAGTATTTGTTTATCGTTTAGGTAAAATTGATATAGACTATATTAAATTAGACGAATTTATTCGCAATAATATTCCATCTGGAATGTCTGTTAATAACAAAGTATCTACAAAATATGATTTAAGTGTTTTAAAATGTTATTCAAAATTAATAAATATTCAAAGGATTGAGAATAGTTTAGGTACTTTAGGTGGAGGGAATCACTTCATTGAGATTGATGTTGATGCTAGCGATAATAAATATTTAATTATTCATAGTGGTTCTAGAAACTTAGGAAAACAAGTATGTGACATATATCAAAAACAAGCTTATGATGATTTACATAACAGAAAGAATGATATAGCAGAGCTGATAAAAAACACTCCTCCAAAAGATAGAGAAAGAGTATTAAGAGATTTTAAAGCGCAAACACCTATTATTAAAACTGGCTTGGAAAGCTTAAAAGATAGAAAATCTGTAATGGATTATTTACATGATATGGACTATTGTGTTAATTGGGCAAAATTAAACAGAAAAGAAATTGCACTTAAAATTCTAGGGCATTTATTTGTTTCTTATAATCCTCAAAAACAATTTGAGTCTGTGCATAATTACATTGAGTATAGAGACAAAGCTGATGTATTTACAGGAATTTTTGTTAGAAAGGGAGCTATTTCTGCCCTTAAAAACCAATTATGTATAATTCCTATGAATATGCGTGATGGTAGCTTAATTTGCATAGGAAAAGGTAATCCTGAATGGAATTACTCAGCTCCACATGGAGCAGGTAGATTAATGAGCCGAGGACAAGCTAAAGAGCTTGTTGATTTAGATGAATATAAGTACAGCATGAGAAATATTTATTCATCCAGTGTAAATCAATCAACGATTGATGAATCTCCTATGGCTTATAAACCTATGGATGAAATTGTAAATCAAATTCAAGAAACAGTTGAAATAGTAAAAATAGTTAAACCAGTATATAATTTTAAAGCTGGGGAATAGAGGTAATAATCATGTCAAATATTATTCACGAGAGAGTTGTTAGAAGAGAAGGTAATAGTGAGTATAAATACGTTTATACTTATACTTCTGCTTTAAATTTTTCATATTTAGCAAGAAACTTTTGCCCTAAAACACTTGGTATGAAAAATAGCGCAGACTTATGTTCTGAACAGAATTGTTTAATTTGTTGGAATAAAGCAATATTAAATCACAAAAGAAGCCAAAGGAGAGTATAATGATTTGGGTAATAGCTGATACTCATTTTGGTCATAAAGAAATTAAAAAAATATGCAATAGACCTGATGATTATGAATTGCAAATTATCACTAACTGGAATGATTTAGTTGCAGAAGAAGATACTATTATTTGCTTAGGTGATATTGCTTGGTCAATAATAGATTTAAGAATCTTTAAAGAACTAAAAGGTAAGAAAATATTAACATTAGGAAACCATGATATATTTTCTAAAAAAATATATCAGAAATACTTTGATATTGTTTGCAAAGAGTATGTTTTAAAACATCAAGGAATAAATTTTATTTTTAGCCATGAACCAAAAATTTTTCATTATTACGATATAAACGTTCACGGACATTTACATAATTTGGCTAAAATAGAATCTATTTGCAAACATTTTAATGTGGCTTTAGAAGAAATGGGATATAGACCCATTTCACTTAATGAAATTACAAGAGAAGTTTGTTGGAAGGGAGAATTTAAAAAATGACTAATAAAGAATTGCTTGATACAAAAATTCAAAATGTAAAGAAAGCTCATAAAGAGCTTAGAGATGTTATTAGAAAAATGACTGATGAGGAATTAGCAGAATTTAAAGATAAACTGCAAGAAATAAAAGAAGACCTTGAAGATACTCTTGATAACATTAAAGAATTTAGAGAAGGATTTATTGCAAAATATGGCGTAAATTTATGGAGGTTTTTAATCACTCTAGGCGTTATTGCTATTCTTGCAATCATTTTTTAATGCGTAAATTATTAGACCACGATTGTTACAAATATTTAAAAATGCAATACACAGAAATGTTAGAAGAGTATAAAATCAAGGTAATATGTGCTAAATGTGGCAGAACAAAAGAACGTATTTTTCTAAAAAAGAATTGCCCACCAGAAATGATTTTAGGAGATATATTTGAAAAATGGCTTGAACAATTTATAATTGAAAATTTTAAATTTCAGATTGTTTATTGTGATTCTTGCGTAATTCCATATTCAATAGTAAGACAGGTTTTTTATTGGGAAAAGGTTTTAGGGCAATACCATCCTGTTTATCAATATCATGTATTAAACAAAGATAAAGAGATTATAAAAACCTTTGGAAATGCTGATAAAGCAGTCGAATACGCAAAAAACCTCAGTTTTGTAGAACCCTTATTAAATTGTCCATTTTTGCAGAAATTAGAAAAGCTAAGGAGATAATTATGAAAGTAGGAGATACTGTATACTTAAAAGATTCTATACAATGCCCAGTAGTCCTATTTAATGTAAGAGTTCCTTACACAGTTTTAATTACTCCTGATATGCCTTTAGAAGTAATTAGTATAAATTATCCAAAAATAAGAGTTAGCTATACTGATTTTAAACCTAAATTTATTTCAAGTAGGAAGCCTTTACACCCATATCAAATGAATAAAAAAGCTATACTTGACTTAGATATAAAAGATATAAAAACTTGTTGGATAACACCTTGACAAAATCACCTTTTCATGTTATAATAAAAGCATAGAAAAGGTGATTTTTATTTAGAAAGGATTTGATATTATGAAACAAACGCAGAAAAGAAACTCAGCAGATGATTTTGTATCAGGTTTAGGTTGGTTATGTTTATTTATTTTTGCTTTCCCAATTATGCTTCCGTTGGTTATTATTGGAGCTATTGTTAATATAGGTCCGAATAAACCTTTATTTCACAGCAAATTGTGGAGAAATCAATATAAAAATAGAGGTGATTGATTATAAAAGGTTTTAAATTGTTTCAAAAAACAGCTACTAAGCTTATAGCTTTCGCTCTACTTTTTACTACAATGTATTGTGCATCTATTGGTGCTATACTGTTAGCAATAACAGCTATTTTAAGTTTATTTTAGGAGGAAGATTATGGAATATTTATTGCAATTAAAAGATGGTTATTTACTCAATATCGAATCAGATGAAGAAAGCTATGGGGGATGTCCTACTTGTGATTATGGCTCAGAGTATATTAACACCCTTACTCTAATTTGTTCTAAATGTAGACACACCATTTCAATTTCTCAAATGTATGACTTTGCGTTGTCCTCAGGGGTTGTAATGAAAGTGTTTTTGCAAAATTCAGAAACACTCAAAGCAAGCACAGAAAAAGATTTAGGAAAACTTGTAAAAAACTTTTTTGTAAAAGAAACTGGTGTAACAAATTTTAAACTAGAAACGTGGTGGAAATAGTGGTTTTATTTTATGTTGTAATTATGTTTATTTATTTTGGAATAGGCGTTGCTTTTTCCGATTTTTTCTTAGAGATGCTTTATACTACAGGTTTTCGCAGAGCGGCTATAGTGACATCTCTTATTGCTTATCTCATTATTTTCACCGTTTTACTTTGCAAGATAGTCTTTATGCTAGGAGGGTTATAATGTATTTATATGAAAGCCATTTAGGAGGCTATTTTATCACAGAAGATGAAGTATCTTATGAAGATTTGTATTGTGAGACTTGCGGGGATTCTGACCAATACTTATGTTCTGGAACTGAGGAAGAAATTATTTCAAGTTTTTATTGGGAGTTACGTAATTCTTTACACACTTACAATGCAGTTAGAGAAGCATTTGGAAAAAAGCCACTAACTCTTAAAGAATTAGGTGAATTAGATGAAGTATCTTAACTATTGCCCTCATTGCATAAAAGTTAATTGTGAGCAGTGTAGGCAGTTCAATATTACACAAGCTCCTTCTGAGTATTCACCACAACGATTTTATTATTCAACGAGGATTTATTATGATAAAAGTAAAATTAGCAGATGTAGTAGTACAAGTACACATTAGAGACGAATACTCATGGCAGAGAGTATTGTATTGTCCGTGGGTTAATTGCAAATATTATAATGATGCTAAATGCACTTACAGAGATAATTATAAATGTAATTGTTGTAATTTTGTTTTTATGAATGGTCATACTTATTGCCAAAAATATACAAAGGAGTAAATGATGAAAGAACAAATATTAGACAGATTAGCATGTTTATTGAAATACTTTAAAGGTCTTGAACATGAAAATAATGAAAAAGAGTATGCCTATATTTTAAAAGGAACTATTAATGGCATTACTTATTCTATCAAAAATTTAGAGGATTTTTTTGAAACGGAGATAAAAATGATAGCAGAAGGTGAAAAGATAACGCAAAAAATAAAGCCTTGTCCCTTCTGCGGCGGCGAAGGAAGACTACAAGCAGTAATCACAGAGTCTAGAATTAACCAAGATGATTATTTTGTAAAGTGCCGAGAATGTGGTGCTTCCACTATGAAATATTTTTCCAAACAGAAAGAAGCTATAGCGGCATGGAACAGACGGAACGGTGACTAGATTATAAAAAAGTAATAGCAATAATTATTGAAAAAAAGTGAGGGAGAATAAATAGCATGGATTTTATTTATTTACTAATGAATTGTGTCGTTACAGCATCTATTATTGTGATTACAGTGTCAGCTTTTTGGTCTATATTGGTACTTCTGACTGACAGCAGTGACAGACATAGCCGCTTATATGTCATTACTCACACTATAGGGGCTATAACACTTATGTTATTTGGAATAACATTGCTCACAGGATGGTTGAAATGACTAACTACGAAAGAATTAAAGCTATGAGCAAGGAAACTAATAGAAAGGAGTAAACATGATAATAATTAAAGGAATGGAAATGCCTGTTAATTGTATGCTATGTCCTTTTATAGATGAAAGTGGGCAGTATTGTCAAGTTGATGGCAAAGTCTTAGTGCCAAATATTCTTTGTGTAGATATCGAAGGGGTACGAGAAAATTTTAAGGTTTTAAAAAGTGGCAGACATGCAGACTGCCCATTAATTGAGATAAGAGAGCATATAAAAAAATGAAAAAATATAAAGTGCAGTTAATTGAAACATATGCTTTTGACTTTGAAGTAGAAGCAGAAAACAGAGCGGAAGCAGAAGAAAAAGCTAAAAATTACGTTGATAATTATACTGATGACGATTACTTTGCTTGTTCAGCTAACTCTCATGTAAAAGATGTATTTAAAATTATTTCTAAAACGGACGGTGACGAATGATGCGTGAAATATTATTTAGAGGTAAAAGGCTTGATAACGGAGAGTGGATAACTGGTCATTTATTAAAATACGAGGATGGCTCAGCAAGAATGGTGTCTAGTAATACAGATATATTCTGTTTTGAAAAAGATGAGAGTATCATTCAAACTGTAGCACACAGAGTTGACCCTAAAACAGTAGGACAATATACAGGCTTTGTCGATAAAAACGGTAGGAAAATATTTGATGGAGATATATTAAGTGTCTACAACTCCAAAGCCTTTCTTTTCGTCGTAGAGTGGAACGGTAATCAATATGTTCTGAAATGCACTTCTAACGGCGTGTCTGATAACATTCTTAACGTCATAGAATCGCCAGAAGATGTAGAAGTTGTCGGAAATATTTATGATAATTCTGAGCTAATAAAGGAGCAGTGAATAAATTATGAAAACAGTAGTAGCGACAATTATTGAGACAAATGAATATAAAGTAAAAATAGACGTAGAAGATGGTGCTACAGAAGACGAAATTCGAGATATTATAGAAGAAGCCTACTTGGAAGATGACTGTAATATGGGTATAGTTAGTAGTACTTATGATATAAAGATAAAAAAATAGTAGGTGAATAGAAGTGGAAGAAGAACAATGCCCTTGTAATGATTGCTTTTTTAATGACTGTGATTACTGGGACAGTAAATACTGCTGTAAATATTGTCGTTGGTTACATGGTGAAGTTACGCCAAATTGTGAAGACTGTAACCCAATGGATATTTGAAAAAGGAGGTAAACAAATGAAATATACCCAAGTAATTAAACCATCCTTAGATATGTTAATAGCAGAGATTGAAAAAAGATACGTTCCCTATGGATGGGAAATAGTAAATGTCTTTCATGCTGACAAAAAATATTGTGCTGTCTAAACAGGCGGTAATAGATATCCAGATACAAAAGACCGATTCTTCTAAGCCTTGAAAAAGGCTTATTTTTTTTCAAAAAAAATTCACTATTGTATTATTTATTATTATTCTTGAAGTTACCCCAGATTTTTGTGAGATAAAAATTTGTAAAAAAAATTTGTAACTAGGCACACGGTTACAAAAACAGTAACCATTATGAAAACGGATGTATTTTCATGTGGTTACTGTTTCTTATTGATAATAGTTTCTAATAAACTTTACTTCATTAATAACAATATGTTCTTCTGTTAACAATATATCATTAGTTTTTATATTATATTGTTTTGTATAAATATTATCAATAAATATATCTAATATATAATAATTAATACTATTATATACTACTAATGATTTTACATAAATAGCCATGTTGTCTAATTGATAATATTTATCTATCACTCATAGGCTACCCCCCCCACTACGCTATGTATTATAGCCCTATTGCTTTTAATAATATATTTGCAATATTAATTGCACATATTGCAGATGTGAAGATGATAAAGGATATTAAAAACATACCGCCAGCAATTTTAAAAATATCAATAATAGTATTCATTATTATTTACTCCTTATTGTAACAATGCTATCAGGCGTTTTATCCCTAAAGATATGTTCTTGATAATCTTCACCTTTAAACTCTTGCGGATTATTATTCTTAAAGAATAAAGATAATCTATAGAAGTCAATAACATCAACATCATACTGTGCACGTGCCACATACCATTGCCCACAGTTATACAGATAGATATAATCGACAAAACATCCTACTACATTACGTAGCATAGTTTTTAATGACTTAAATTTATATGCTTCGCTGTCTTCCTCCATATAGGGCTCGCCTAAATATGACATATCCCCATCCTTAATAGTATCAAATATCTGTTTCTCAATAGTATCATTATTCTTATCAGCCATAGCCATATTAAGCAAATCACTTCCCAACCCATCGGGGTATCCATCCCAATTACACATGGCACCCCAATAGTAGCCATTGTGTTTAGTAATAATGTAAGCTGATGTACTCATTATATAACCTCCTTTAATTCGTGTGAACTGTGATAATATCGCCGTTATTAATATTTATAAGCGTATACGCTCCGTAGTGTTCCTCTACTACTAGCACATTTTCATATGACATCAGCCGTTCTGCTGTAGTGTAGCGGATGCGCTCACCATTAAATTTTCTAAATTTTAATTCTGAAATTTCCATTTTTCGTAACCCCCTATAATTCTTGATTAAGAACACTGAACCTGTGTGTTAAATTTTCATACTTACCCCATCCTTCCGCATATTTGTTTAAGTCGAGAAAATCCGACTTATAAATTTGTAAAAAGTTACTTTTTGAACAGTATTCAAGCAATGCATCCACAAATTCTATATATGCCAGTATTCTATCTTTTTCCACAGTGCTATTAAAAATACGAAATTCATATGTATTCTTATGTAAAGTATTTATAGCTAAATATTTATGCCGTACATTATCTTTCCCCTTTTTTATAATATTAATTTCTTCCTTAACAGATTTGCTATTAGGATAGAAGTCTTTATAATGCTCTAAATTATTCCCCGCATAACTGCATATGTTGCACATCAACCTATCTGCAAATATTGCTATTTTTTCATAATGTTTACTAATAAATAACATTGCTTTTTCAATCGTTTCATCTGATACACTATTTCTATTGACATGAATATGTAATCCGCAAGAATTATTAGTAACGCAGTTATTTTCTAAAGCATCAAAAAATGTATCACTGTAATTCTGCCATGCTTTAAATGTTGTCGGTTGCGTTACTATTTCAGCGGCACAGCCCCCATTTAAACATTGAATACTGCTATCATCAGTAGCCCAGTAGTAATTTTCATTTTCTATTACTTCTGTAATATCCCCAGTACATTCTGTTTCAATTTCTAGTCCGAAATATCTTTCCCCCTTTTTCGGGCAACTATTTAATTCATTCCCTTCATTAAACATTATGCATGGAGAATAGCCATATTCGTGTATATATTCTTCATTGGGGTCTGCATGCTCAGAAGCGCAATCTTCACAGTATACACTGTCACTACGTATAATTATGCCGTCAGTATCAGGGTCTATAACATTTCCGCAATCGTCACATATATAATAGTCCCCTGTTTCGAAACATTCGTTACATATGTAATCTCCATCAGCCATTGGTAGTATTTCTTTAGTCCATTTTCCGCAATTACTACATTGAAAGTAATGACGTTCAGCGCATTCATCACAAATTAATTGCTCTTCTTCTTGAATGTATATCATTCTATCATTATCAGAAAAATGGGCGCACCCACAAATATCACATATTTCAATTTCTTCACCCAATAAATTTTCATAACAATCAGCGCATAGTGTATCTCCGTCTATCCAAATCCAATCTTCTTTAGTGATTACTTCACCACAGTTTATACACCTTCTGCACTTGCATTGTAGTATTACACGTTCTTCCTCTGTGGCTTCTCTACCTTTATTTTCATCAGTCACAGCAATAACTATAAATTTTTCTTTATTAGGTAAATATAATCCTGCGAAATAAGGTACATCAGAACTGATATAGAAGTAATAAGTTATACCGTCAATTACTATTTGCCCTTTATTATAATATTCTTTGCCATTTTTTTCAAAAATTCCATTATCAACAAATTCAAATTCTTGCATTTTTCTTGCCTCCCTGTGTATCTCTCTATGCCTATATCTTAACAAATCCTAATATCGTTGTCAACACTTTTTTTAAAAAATTTATCAATTTTTTTCCTTTCATTATATTATATATAGGGGATGAAGAAAAAGGGTGTAAAAAGTGACAAGCATAAAATAACAGTTTTGTCAATCTACAAAAATAAATATTTTATTTCAATATTGTAAATATGCATAGTATATTAAATTTGTCAATACTATAAATATAGTATATGTGTATTGTGGAGAACGAAAATGCCCGCTATTGAGTTTTATTTTATATGTGCTTATAGTTAATCCTATATTAATATAAAAACGCTCACAAGGCAAATATGAGCGTCTAAGAGGCATTTTATTCTATAAGAATACTACTAGCAAATTAAATATTCTTTATTTTACTACAATTAAGAAACTTGACAAATCAAAGTATTTGTGATTGAGTTTTACGAACATATGTTTTCATAAAATGGTAAAAAAGAAAAGCGGGAATATTTCCCGCTAGTATTTAGTAAACTCTATAACTTCTTTAATAAGAGTATCTTCTAATTCGTAATCATTCCTAATAACATCTATTAGCTTAAAAAAATCTAATCCTTTATACTGCAACTCGAAATCAGTCATATATGACATATAAGCGTATATATCATATAAGTATCCTCTCTTAATGATACGGATGTTATTTAATAATAATTCTTTATTCATTTTTCGCCTCCACATAGATACATTTACTATTTTCCCAATCCCAAATAGATAATTGGTTATATTTGCGGGCTAAAGATAAGGCTAAGTCTAAGCTGTCAACATGTACACTATTATCAATATAAGTATAGCCATTTTCAACCCATAGTCCCGCATAGTGGGCAGAAGTTAAAGCAGTATCAACAATATTAGATAGCATTCCTCTTACTGCTTTTCTGCCCTTAACTGCATGGTCAGTATACGCCACTTGATAGCCACTATCAAATTTAACCACTCTGCCAAATCCGTCAAGAGTAGCCCCGCCATACTGCTTACAGTAGCTCATTATTTTTTTAAATTTGTTAAAATCCATATTAATCACCTCAATATTATTATACCAATATCAAAGTGCAATGTCAACTATTATTTTTTTTTTAAAAAAAACACTTGACAACAAGAATAGTAAGATTGTATTATAAGTAAGGGGCAGGAAAATAGGAGGTTATTATGGCAGAATTACAGTGGAAGAAAAAAGACTTTTCAACTAGAAAAAGCGAATATATCCTAAACCCATATAACCCACATGAGATACTAAGAGCTTAATAAGAACATTTACTAATATGGAGGTAATACAATGAGATATTTATTTGGAACTTTTTACGCAACACTATTTGGCATTAAATGGCTGTGGGAAAAGCTGGCGGGGGAAATGGTAGCTATATCCATTGCTACAGCCCTTATATATGCTTACCATTATGGTTGCTAGAGCAAAGCGGCGGATAAATTAATATACTTTTTTCTAGGGGTAGAGGATAAAACCACTCTTACCCCTATTTTTATGCCCAAATTTTAGCCCTTTTGGGCTATTTTTTTTATGCTTTTATAGAAGTGTCTCCTACCAGTGGATAAAATAGGCTGTTTTTTGCTAAAATAAGGCAAAAATGCTAAAATTCTTTATCTCCACCCCTAGAAAAAGTAATCAATTTACCTTTTTGTGTGCGTGTGGAGTGTACACTATAATTACTGCAAACATATATGCGTACCTATATCTAAATACAAACTAATGTTCACTCCACTCTGTGTACCTATTTACAAACACTTGTTTGTTATACTGGTACAATTTCTTAATTAGTGAGTACCTATATTTTGTACAATATCTCAATAAATAATAATTTTTTACTATATATTGTGCTGTTATTGATAACTATTACTATTTAAGGTAACATTTACACCTCTTTTAAAGGGACTGTGTACCTATTTCTCCCCACATTTTTCTCCTTTTAAGTATTAAGTTGCATTTTGCAATTTTTAATATGACTACAATTTTTATTTTCCCTTTAAGCATCTTCCTGCATTTAAGTTCATAAATGCAAATAACCTTTTAAGTTATTTGCTTAAAAGGTTATTCCCATTCATCACTTTTGCTATTATAAAATCTAAGGTAAAATTTTATTAACCACTCTATTTGTTCCATATAAGTTACTGACCTGCAAGGAAGCAAGCTACCTAAATTCATTCTACCTGTCAGTTTCTCTACTACTCTAATAAGACATATAATAAAATCTACCCATTTAGTAGCCCCTCTTATTGATGGCTGTGTTTCATTTAAAAGATACTCATATATCTGTGGAACACCTGTATAGCCTATTTCTCTTGTATAGTTGAATCCTGTTTTTATATATATTCTTCTACCTAAAGAATATGAAATTGCCCACCTTATAAGTACAGATATCTCTTTTGGAGTTACTCCTAAATATTCATTATGTTTTATTAATTCTTGCCATTGATTCATTATAAGTTTGTGCATTTTAACATCAGTCTCAACATCGTAATACTCTTTTTCAATAGTGTCTAAATTTCTTACATCTACAAGATTATACTGTATCCACATTTTTTATTCTCACACCCTTCAACCCTTGCTACACCTAGCTTTATGCCCTTTTACCTCCATACGTGTGTACCTTTAATTACCATTCTGTTGTTTTTACAACAAAATTTGAAATCGCTTTTCAAATTCGCCTTTAAAGGGAGGTTTCTTGAATACAAATAAGTATTATACAAATTTATGAATAAGTATTATACAAAAATACAAATAAGTATTATACAAATTTATGAATAAGTATTATACAAAAATACAAAT
>ERZ1023698.35-NODE-35-length-44071-cov-16.397037_pt1 | contig 44071 bp, 84 predicted proteins | sample MGYA00380349_ERZ1023698 | MGnify/ENA primary metagenome ERZ1023698 (study PRJEB33179, sample SAMN07449027) | human gut metagenome | biome: Human-gut; feature: Human associated habitat; material: Faeces | host: Homo sapiens | place: India:Kasaragod | collected...
AATACAAATAAGTATTATACAAATTTATGAATAAGTATTATACAAAAATACAAATGTGTATTATATAATATTTCTTTTTTGTAAGCACAGAATTGCATTATACAAATTATAACTTTTTATTCTTATAATCATATCTTATTTCTTCTATAGTTACAGATAAAATATTATTTCTTTTACCCTCTTACTACTATATGTTCTATATCAATACTATTCTTAGTTATATACTTCTTATCTATTCTTCCCGCTCTTATTTTCACCTATTTTCCCGCCCCTGTGTTTCCCCTCATTATTTATAAGGATATGGACTATTAACTGTAGGTCTAAAAGCATTTCTTCCTGTTCTTTCTAATACTAATTCTTTACATTTTCTGCACGCTTCTTTTGCGTTATTCGCCATGATAAAAATGTGATTTAATGTTTCTTGTCTATTAGCTTTAATCCAATAAAATACTTGATATGATTTTTTCATAATATCAATCTCCTTTTCCTTACCTCTTGTCTATATTATATCATTTATTATTCTCATTGTCAAGTATTTTATTTATTCTTTCCCGCCCTTTTTTCTAAATTCTTTCACATCTAAAATCAAATGTTTCTGGCTCATTCGATTCTGTTCTTAATAATGCTATATACTTTTCTCCATTAAAAATTGTAGTTACTACTTCCCACCCATATTTTGCCGCCACATTTATCTCTTTTGTTAGTCTGTTCATATATTTTTCTTCTATTTCCATATATCTCATTTTTAGTCGCCCCTTTTTTCTCTCACTATTTCTGCCATTAATCCCCAATCTGGAAATGCCTTAGCATATTTTGCTGTTATCTCTTCTTCTTCTGCCCAGCATTCCTCTTTTACACCTAAAAGCTTAAAACAATCTTCTGGAGCTTCTATTGGCATTTTAGTATGAATATTCCTTACAGCTAATTTACGCCCTTCTAATATCTCTAGAACTTCACATACAGCCCCTTCGCATAGAGCAATATTATTTTTGCCTAGAAATCGTCTTCTAGCTATTACTAAATCACCCTTTTTTAAAGGTCTTCTAAATGCTAGTTTTACCTTAGTCATAAAATCATTAGATAAAAACCCTGGCATATGCTCTTTTATCCCTGTAACCCTCTCTAAAATGTCACATACTGTTTGTAAGTTAACGAGCTGTTCTTCTCTCGTCTCTCCATCTAAATAGTTCAATAAATGTTCAATATCTAATTTTGTTATTTGCATTTTTTCTACTCCCATTCACTTAAATCCATATAACGAATATAATAATCTAAATAAGTATGTAAATCTTCAAACCAATCGCCTGTAAAAAGAAAATCCTTAAATATTCTATTATAATCACTTGAAGACAAATCATAAATGAAAAAATTTGCGAAACTATAAAATAAATCTCTCATTAATTCTCTATTTATCTCTACTTTGTATATACTTCTATATGTTTGCTCTCTCTTTACTAAAGAGGCTCCATAATTTGTTGATAGCTGTACATATCTTACTCCTGCCGCTCTCCATGTTAAAGACATCATTATTATCCCTAATTCAGATTTCTTTAACCGCTGTAATGATACGCTTTGTATTATTGAAGGGTATACACGATGTAATAAATCAACTAATATATCATTTTTTCTTTGTTGTAATGTAGAAAGCATTGTAGGAATTTTTATTATTCTTTCCGTTTTCTTTAATATTATCATTTATTATCACTCACTAAATAATTCTTTTAATATCCTCGGTCTATATATTCTCCCATGTTGTTTTCTTTCTATATTTTTCATTTCATTTGCCACCGCTCCTATATCTTGCACAAATTTAGGGTGTGCATCAATATATGCTATAAGTGGTTTCAATATTTCTAAATTGTCTTTTGCCTTTCTACGCTTATCACTACACTCTTTGATAAGTTTTACCACTTTCGTTTTTCCCTTGCGTTCTACAGGGTAATCTAGCTCACAAAAGTGCCTTATATCACCAAAGGCTTTGTCCATTTCATTTATTTCCGCTTCATATATACTTTCTAATTGCTTTACTTCTTTTATAAGATTTCTAAATTCATTTAATAAAGTTATATTGTCCATGAAGATACTTCCCCTCATTTTCAAGTTTGTATTTTAATTCAGAAGGTATTTTATGTTTTGTTAATGAGTTTATATAATTTACTAAATCTTCACGTTCTTTATCAACTTTATACATAGATTTTGTTAAAACATTTTCTACCATATTACCGCAAAAATGACACTTTAAAATTTCTATAACATATACACCTACTAAATCTGTACTTATAGATTCTATTTCTTTAAAATATACTCCAATTCTTTCATAATGACACGTATGTTTACATAATGTATTTAATTTTTTTGCATGTTCTTCTATTTCTTTGTCTTTTTTTAAAAATGGCATCCACATATCTTAGTTCCTTTCAATTCTATTTAGATAATTTACCCAATCTTCACACATATCAACAAATTCTTCTACATGTCTATATTGAGTGGTAGTTAATACACCTTCTGTTTTATTTTTTAACTCAATAGCTTCTCTAATAAAGTCTATAATTTCTTGTTTTGTCATATTCTTCACCCTTTTTACATATTTTTATAAAATTTAACATCTTCTTCTACATGTTTTTTTGCTTCCTTATAAGTCTTATAGCATTTTCCTAATTTGCATAACAAATAATGAAGTGTGCATCTCTCATCAAACGTTACTCCCTGAATCCCACCTAAAACATCCACAAAATAAAATATTTCCTCATTTTTAGGATGAAAAGGTATTTTCTTTACTTTATACTTTTCAGTCAATAATCTTAATAAAACAAAATCCTGACAAGTTCTATCACTATCACATTTTAAAATATCAAGTGTGCCCTCTGGATTTATTTTAAAATAATAATTACTTTTGCCATTTAATGCCTCACCATCTTCTCCCAAAATATAAAATTTTTCACCTGCTTGTAAATCATTATCTTCTAAAAATTGTTGTATATATTTGCTATACATTAATGTCCCTCCTTAAAATCAAAATTAAGAGCTTGCCCACAATCTGAACAATAATTATCTCTTATAGATACCACAGAATCACACTCAGGGCAACGTACATCTACAGGAACTAATTTGGGCATTTCCTTTCCTTCAATATATTGAGGTACTACACCTACTTTTGCTAATTTTGGAATTTGTTTTTGAGCGGCTACTATAACTAGCATAAATGCCTCTCTCTTTTCAGAAAACTGCCATTTCCATACAATATCTTTTACTTTTTTTAATGCTTTTTCAAAATTCATTTTTATCACCTCAATTTAATATTTTTAATAATAAATACCCCATAGGATATTGAATTATAGCCATATTATGTGAAAAAGTTAAGAGAAAATAAGCCGCTGATAAAAAAGCACCTACTAAAAGTAAGGCTATTGCAATTTCTCGAATATCTCTATTTCTTATATTTGAAGAAAGCCAAATGCCAATAAGACAACTCATAAAAAATACAATGCTTATAATAACTAAATATAAAGCTTCTGTTGCTACAAAATTTACTCCTTGCTTTAATACTTCTACACATGCTGGTTCTAATTTAGCTATTAAGTTATTTGCTATTTGCTCTAATTGTACTGTTTCCATTTCTATTTACGCTCCTTTAATCTTTCTGAACAATATTTTAATAAATCACCTTTATGAATTAAAATTTGAAAATGCCATAAAGATAAGATACAAGCTAAATTTCTACGTTTGAAAAATAAACCATAATTTTCTTTACAAAATAAAAAAGATATTGTTATTGTTGCATCACTATCCTCTAAAAATTTATTAAATAATTCAACTTTTGTCATTTCATTTCTCCTATGAATTTATTATACCACAATAAAGCTTAAAAGTCAATATCTCTTATTCCCATTCAGTATTTTCAAACATTTCACTTACAAAAGACCAACAAAGGACTTCTCCTTTGTAAGAACATATATAACCTGTATAATCTTTGCCTACTATTAATAATTTTTTCCCTTTATATGTTGTCATTTGTTCTGCAAAATAAGCCTGTGGAGCTCCATTATTAGTCCTGTATACTTGCCCTACTACTAAATCTGTTCTTATTAAAACACTTTCCCCTATTTTAAATTTTCCCATATTTATAATCCTTACATATTTTAGAGAAATCAGATATAGCTATTGGCATATAATCAGGCAAATTTTCAGGAACTTTGCTTAAATGCCTAAAACATTCAGTGTAAATACAGGGCTTTTCTGCTTCTTTGTAGCTGGCAGAACAAAATGACATATCTTTATAACATAACATTTTATTGCTCCTCCACCGTTATTTCACTATCTACTTCTTCATATTCACTAATATCTAATCTATCCATTTCCCGCTCGGCTTCTTCATAAGCATCCTGTAAATGATTAAGAGTTAAATAAGTAGTATATTCAACTGTTTTTCTAATTGTTACTTTAAATTCTTTTATCAAATTGTTTCACATCCTTAAAGTATTAAATTCGCCTAAATAGAGCCCAAATGAGTGAACTAAAGAATATGTCTTTTCTAAATCTTTAGAAGTAGTGACACTAATGCGATAAATATAACTTTTATTTACTTCCTGCTCTGTATAGTCTAATGACGATTTCTCTATAAGCTTCTTAAATAAATCTTTCTCTAGTAATCCATTAATAGTGCAAGCTAAAATACCATTGATAGGTAAAGTATCTGTTGCTTTCTCATATTTAAACTTTATCATGTAATTGCCTCCATGAACGAAAAAGGCTAATCGAAATCCATGTCCTTGTTAAATCAGAAAATTCAACTAAAACTTGCAAATTACCTTTAACAGTTATTTTAACATCTATAACTAATACTTCCCTGAAAGATGTATCTGTTTCCCCTACATCCAAACCAAAAGAAGGGTTTGGAGAATATTCTTTTGAAATTTCTGTTTTATCTCCAATATTAAAAGGGAGCATTGTAGTCAAAATCATTCTTTTACAGCCTCCAATACTTCAAGAGTCATTTTACTTGTTGGGTTATCAATCAAATACATTTTCTTTACTGTCTCTTTTGATGGAATAAAGCTTATTACAAATAGCATAACTAACCAAATTATAACGCCTTTTTTTAATACGTTGATGTCCTTTCTTTCTTCTGAATTTTTTGTAAGTTCACTGATTCCATATAAAACAAGCACTATAGTAAATACACTAAAAATTATAAAAATAGCATTCTGTAAAGACCCTAAAACTTCTAACCAATAAATCATCCATAGACTAGTCATTTTCATTCACTCCTTCTTTAAAATCCAATTCTTTTTCATCTGCAAATTCAATCGCATTTGTTACTAAATCTTGAATAATACAATAACCACTAACATTTAATAAAATTCTATAAAGCTTTCCATTTTTCATTACTTTTGTTAATTTTTCCATGTCTTCACCTCGCCTTTATTATATCATACTCAATCTTTATTGTCAACATTTAATTTAATGCTCAAATTTCACTTCTGAGGAATTTTATTCTTCGCAAGAGTAATCCACCCTAAAACTCTATAAAACTCCTCAGAGGTCAAATATGTGCATCTGAAAGATATGTTTAAAATAATGTGCATTTGTTATTTTCTGCTCCATTTTAATGAAAACAAAAACAGCAAATAAAGATTAAATTTATTAAGTTTTAAAATACACGTCTATAATGTGTATTAGATACTTTAATAATAATCTTTATTTGCTGTATAATTAATCTTTTTTTGTATATGACCAATCTTTAGTTCTTGGTAGAAGTAAAGAAAGTCTTGTAAGAGGTAAGACGACATAACAATTATGTCCTGTAATAACCTTAGCCTCTTTAGTATTTTCTAAATTCTCAATTACTCCTTTTACCTTTTTCCCCATATTGTAAAATGATACTACTGTCCCTACTTTTAAACAATCCTTCAAAGAAGCATGGAAAACTACATCATCTTCTTTGACTTGAACCATTACTTCATTTACTTTTACTGTCCAATACCCCTTATAAGGTATAGAAAAAGTTACTGTAGCTAAAGTTCCTTTAGGAATTCTCATGCCTTTATAATAGCAATCTTTTACAAATTTAAATACATCTCCAAAACTAATTCCATTTGAGCTTTGATAAGTTTCTAGCATAAGCACTCCTCCAATTTTGCTATTTTAAATCCGTGTTTGCCTCTATATAATACATAATTTTTTGTTTTTAAACAGGCTACAAAATATTTTAAAGTTACAATAGGCAAATTTATAATTGAATTTTTTAATGAGTTTTCTATTACATATTCTTTAGGCAATTCATATTGACTTGCTTCTTTAATATTTTGCGCTTTTTTTGTACTGTAGTCGTCATTAAAAAATCCAATAAAAGTTGAAGGACTAAGAATGATAGAATAGTTATTTGTTATTTCAGGATTTTTATATCCTTCTTTTATTAGATATATTGCTATAATTTCAGCATTTTCTTCTTCTACATAACATTTATAAATACCTTTGGAAGTATCAAATACAAGATTTGGATTAAAAATATCCCCTATGCACACTTGTGACGATACTTCCATTATTCCTCTAAATGTTTTCATTCGCAAAAAGCAATGATTTCATCAGGAGCATCTTCTGCCGCTAATATTGTTCTATTTAATCTTTTATTTAGTATCGCATAGGAGAGACTTTTTAATCTTTTTGCATCTACACTAAACCAATTATCTTTAATACGAATACGAAACACTTTCTTGGAAACTGTAAATTTACTTAAAGTTTTTGGAACGGTTAACATAACAGTTACATCGCTGGAAAAATCACAAAATGTATCATCATTTTTAGTTAAAGCTTCTTTCATTTTTTGAAAAAGCTCTTCACTTATATAATTTCTTGTTTCCATTTTTACCCTCCTTAATTTAAATAAGTTTTACAATTTTGAAAAGTATTAACATAACTATATTTATAAGTTGAATTACTATAAAAAATACCTCTATCTTCAATAAAAAGCCCCGCTAGAATGGGGTCAAATCCTTTTCTCATTATACAAAACTTTGAATAATTTTCGAGGTTTTCTAATACTTCTGTCAAATCTTTAGATTTAAGGTCTTTCATCCAACATAAAATCTTTGCAATAAAATTCATTGTATCACTATATGGCAGATTTCTTGGTGTCATAATGCTACTAATAATGCCATTGTGCATTATCAGCGAATCTGCCCTACCATTAAATAAAACAGTATCAGCAATATCAGAAGAAATTTTAAAGGGATGACAGTTATCTTTATTTACTGTTCCATGTGTAGCAATCCGAAAATGAATTGCTACATTATAATCTCCTTTAGAAAATGGGAGATATGATTTATAAAATTTATCAAAATCAAAAAATCCCTTCATCATATATGGTGCTTCTTTATCTTTTTGAACCATAAACCCTGCGCCATCAGGATTGTTTTCAAATGCTTTCTGTAAAATTGCTTTTTGCACTTGCTTTCCTTTAGGTTGGTAAATTACAATACACATTTATATCACTCTGCTTTCTTTAAGTATAAAAGTTTTTTATCCAATAACAACATTCTTCTTCTTCATTGTTCGAGTTTCCCAGTATTCTACAAGCTCTTTATAGCATCCTTTAGGTTTTGCAAATTCTATTAAAGTATTAAAATTAGCTGTTTCAATGTTTGCAAAAGGCAAACTAGCACATAAATTGATAAGAGCATCACAAAACTCAATGCAAGCTAAAATAGTTTCAGGTTTTAAAGTTCCCCTAAAAATACGGAATTCATATGTCTTAGATGTTTCATTTACTGCTACATAACGACTGCCAGAAGAATACTCTTTTACTAGTTTCATTTTTTGTGCAAGAGTACAAGTTTTAATCATTGGTGCATCCCCTAAATTATTAGCCGCCCATCTATTAATGCTGGAACTTTTACGGCGTGTAAATTTCACCACATCATCCCAGTTATTGCTCAAAAACAAAAGCACTTTTTCAAAAGCTTCTCTTTCTACTGTAGATTTAGTAATATGAACATGCAATCCACAAGAAGTAGTTTTATGAGAATTAAATCCTAACCCAATCGCTCTTTTACAAAATTCATCAAGCTTGGATTCCTCTCTCCAATAGTTAAGAGTGCAAGGATGACTTACAAATTCAATTCCATTATTTAAACTGCCATCATGTTTTGCATAGAAAATTTTTGAACCTCCAATAATTTCTTCTGCATAAAGATTGCTTTCTCTGCCCTCAGTTTCGACTTCAATACCAAAATAACGAGAACTATCTACACCACAAAATATAGGGGTAGGTTTGTAACTATAATTTTCTACCTTAACAACAGAACTAGCACATGAAGCGCAATAATGTGTATTATTTAAATTTTTTGCTCTGCTTCTTAAAACCCTTTTACCACATTTTACACAATATACCCATTTCTGTTCAAAGCACTCTTGACAATAAGATACACTATTTACTCTTTTCAATGGTGCATTTTCTACGTGTTTACCACATTTTCCACAAACTACAGTTTTTTCAGACAAACAATCTGGGCAATAATGGTTTCCTAATGTTGTAGTTTTTAAATCTTCTCTATCAAAAAACTTATTGCACTCATCACAATGTTGCTTGTTTTCTTCGACACATTCAATGTGTGCTGGATATTCTACTCCGTCTTTTTGATAAATTGTATAAGCTCCACTAATTTCATTACCGCAAATTTTGCAATTTAACATTTTTACATCTCCTTTTGATTTGATAAATGTATTATATCATTTTCTTTTTATTTTGTCAAGACTTTTTTATTCCCATTCAGTTTCAAACATTCCATCTGTCCAATAATAAAAACCATTATCTATAGAGTAAATATTATTAACATTATTTGTTATGTACGCTTTTTTACCAGCCAATAATAACATGCCTCTACAAGCATGCATAGCACGTTTATTATTTCTGTTTTTATAAAGTACACCTAATTTTAAATCTTTTCTTATTTTTACTTCTGCTCCTATTGGTATCATTTGCAAGCCTCCTTAGTAAAAATCCCTTACATATGCATTATATCACATGTAAGGGATTTTGTCAAACTATTTTTGCTCACTCTCTAAAATAGAAAGTACAAACAAACTTCCAATTCGGGAAAGTTTGTGTAAAAGCTCAAATTCTTTACTTGGAATTTCTACTATTTCTTGTGTCGTATCGTATTCTTTAAAATTTAAACCTTCATAATCATCACAATCTAAAAGAAGCTTAATAGCAGATTCTATTAATTCTTTTCTTGTTTGTGTAAGTCCTTCCATTCCTTAAACCTTTCTGATGTAACAATATAATCCATTGTCGCTATAATACCTACTGCAAATAGTCCAAAAAGAGCTGTGATGCCAAAGGCAAACATAACTGGAGCGAAAATAATCCAATAACTTAAAGAGACATAGCCTAATAAGTTAATAGTGAATAAAAAAATCGTTAAACAAGCCGCACATCCAAACATTAATGAATTTCAACTTCCTTTCCTTCTAACCCCGCTCTTTTCAGCAATTCTGCTAAAGAAATATGCACTTTTTCAGGTTTCTTTTTCAAACAAGTATAATGCAAATTAAAATTCTCAGGATTGTATGAATGAATTGCATACTGATTCTTAGGAACGTATACTTCTATAAATAATTTTTCTAAACCTTTTCCAGTTTGTTTTTGCAATTCATCTAAAGAAGTAGCTTCTCCTTTATGATAAAAATAAAGACGACCAGTTTCCCAATCTTCGGAAATTTTGCCCCAGCAACCATTTGAAACTAAAACTAGCATTCCTGATTTTAATTGAGGAAATTGCTTCCAATATTTAGTGTCAATAGTATAACCTTTAGGGATACCAGCATTATCAGGTTCTTTAGTTGCTTTCTTTACTGCTTTTCTCATTACTGATTCTGCTCTCTTATCCTCAACAAGCAAAATAGCAGAACAAAGGTCTACAAATGCTTGAAAATCTTCATCTCCACTTTTTTTAATTTCCTCAGTTTTCTTATTCATATTCTTATCACCTTTCATATAAATTTATTTTTAATGTTGAATGACTATCATTTATATCTTGCCACCAACCAGTAATAACCCTACCAGTAGGAGTTAACACATAACAAACATCACAATTTTCATTGTATTTACAACGTATGACAAATTTAAGCAAATTTTCATTATCATCTGTATAATATTCAAAAATCTTACCCCTTTTTAACAGAGCTTTATAAGGCTTAGGAATCCTTTTTAAACATGCTCTTTGTTTAAAATGTTTAGTAAATATTAAATGTAATTTACAGAAATCTATATTTGCTATCTTTTCTTTATCAAATTTTACTGCTATGTGATATCTTTTCATTGGCTACTCTCCTAAAGCAGTTTGTTTAATGTAAATTTCATAATTTATTCCCTCAAACACACGCTCTTTTAAAGTGCTAACAGGTATTTTTAAAATACTTTCAAACAATTTACCTTCTGAACTTGTATCCACACAAATTAAGTTCTTTGCTGTTACGTAAACAATGATAAAAGCGGATAATTGTTCTTCTTCTAAAAGTAATCTTATTGGAAAATTATTGTGTTCATATAATATACTTTTAAGGAATAAAATATTGCCAGTAAAAGGCACATACTTTATTCCATTTTCAGCACTTATATATTCAGGTAACATTAATAGCTGGTTACTAACCGAAGTCTTCCTTTAAAGTCTAACTTCAAGCCAGAAAAACCTTGTTTTGCTAAATCTTTTTTACGCAATAATTCTCCATCCTGTAACCGTAAAATTGCAATCCACTCATCTTTTGAATTTTTAGCCATAATATCAATTATCCCATCAGAATCAGTTTCTACCTTTACTTCTAAAGGATTTAATTGAATATCAGTGTCATTAAAACTTACATCCATAAGTTCACGATTGTCTTTTGGTGCAGTTTTATTTGGTACTTTCATAATGTAATTACCATCAGAAATCGCTCGAATCATTAAAGTCTTGCCACTATACTTTTCTTTCTCACCTGTTAATCCTTGTTTTAATGTTACTACATCATTAATGCGAAAATTCATACTATTATCTCCTTTATTTTTAGTGTATTTATATTATACCACAACTATTTTATTTTGTCAAGACTTTTCAACGATAACATCGAAATTCTTTACCTACAATCTTTTCTCGGATAGGAAGATAGTTCGTTTCAAAGAAAGTTACATTCCCTACATTATAAGCATCAATAATTCCACATTGGTCATCTTTAAGCTCTGTTTCAATATCTCTAATATCTTTTGCATCACAATCTTCGAATGCAAGTAAATAAGTTTCAAAAGTAATAGGATAAGAAGTAACAGTTTTTATTTCTTTATAGGATTCGTTACTAAAGCTTACTCCACCATCTTTTTTAAAACTGCCAATCAATAAAGGTTTTCGCCCCTCTTGCATTAAACAAAATCTACTTGGAGATTCAATAGCTTCCAGAATATCTTTTATCTTCATACTTGTTAATGTTTTAATTTTAGACATAATTTTATAAGTGAAATTACAAGTATCACTATATTTATCTTTCTTATTTACAGAAATACTTTTAATAACACCATTTTGCATAAATAAAGAACTATATTGTCCTTTTTCACTAATAGTTTTTTCAACACTTTCTTTAACAATAAAAGGATGACAGTTTAAACTATTAACAGCTCCATGCGTTGCAATTCTAAAATGAATGGCAATATTATAACCTTTATCACTTTCAGCCACTTTCTCATATGCCTCATAAAATTTATCAAAATCAAAAAATCCCTTTTGCATTTTAGGAGCTTCAAGTAAATCAGATTGGTACATAAATCCTGCACCATCAGGATTGTTTTCAAATGCTGTTTTTAATGTTTCTTTTTTTAGTGTAGCTTTTGCTGGTTTATAAATTATAATACACATGTTATAACCTCTCTTTCAATATCTTATGTACTTATTATACCACAACTATTTTATTTTGTCAAGACTTTTTATTCCCATTCAGTTTCAAACATTCCATCTGTCCAATAATAAAAACCATTATCTAAAAGTACATGATACACATTATCTTCATGCCAAATTATTATTGTTTCTTTACCTGCATAAACTAACATATCTTCTATAACTCTTACGCCACCATAAGTTTCTGTAGTTTTTAAATCTTCTCTTATTCTTACTCTTGTTCCTATTGGCATCATTCCCAGCCTCCATAATAATGTCTAAAATAAGCATGAATTTGATTTATATTCACTCTTAATTTCTTTTCTTTATTTTTTATTCTTGTAAGCATATATGTGCCATCTGAAAATTTCTGTGTACAAATATAATGTCTGTCTTTTTTCGCCACAGAAGCCCCTGAACTAAAGTCACATAGACATTTGAATTTATCCCCTAATTCATAAGATTTTTTTACTTTAATTTTTTCATTTATTTTGCAATCCTTTACGGAAAATCCTATATGGGGGAATAAAATATAGCCTTTTTTAGTAACTCTTTCTATAACAAACCTTGTTCTATCAATTTTTACTACATCTCCTGCTTTATATTTCATCTCCACTACTCCCATTCTGACCTATAAGGAACACAATTTTTAAATAAATATTCTGTATCAATATTCCAATTTGTTTCTTCACCAAAACTATATTGATTTTTTGGGTCTGTGTGTCCTACTTTAGTTGATATCCAAGCTCTATTAGAAACTAAAACTTTAGACCACCTATATATTTTAATTACCCGCAATAAATCACCTCTGTGAAATACATTACCATCATGTTTGAAAGGACTAGTAACTATAAAATACTCTCCTAGTATTATGCTCAATTTTTTCACTCCCATTCTAAAGATGATTTTGGTATAAAATATTCATTAATATCATAATCTCTAACATACCAATGACAATCACCTTGTGCTCGAATTTCAGCTAATGTTATAGGTGTTCTATTAAAAAGCATTATTTGGGCACTATTGCCATCATGTAAACAATCATAAGGAACTCCATCGGGATAGTAAACACAAAAAAGTGTTTCAATGCCCCAAAAAACTCCTGTGCTTTCAAATATTGTTCCTTTAGGAAAAGTCCTTAATCCATCAGAAAACTGACTTTTTACTATAAAAGTTTCTTTGTATTTTTTCATAACTCTTACTCCCATTCCTCATAGACAATTTCTTTAAAATAAGTTCTTAATTCTATATCATTTAAAAACCAATAACATTCTTCTGATGCTAAAAGCTCATCTTTTGATATAGGAGATAAACTTAAAGAAAAATTTACATGTCCATTACCAGTATGCAAATTTTGTTTTAAACTGCCATCAGGATTATAAACACGGAACAGATTATTACCCTTAAAACTAATTAATCCTGTAGCCATAAATATTGACCCTTTAGAAAACAACCTGTCTCCAATATACTCTTTTTCTAATAATCTAAATCTTTTTCCATAACTAATTATCTTCATTTATTACCACCTCTTAAAAAAAAATCCCTTAATTTAGTTTTATTATACCATATTAAGGGATTATTGTCAACTTTTCTTTGTTTTTAGAATCTCAGACAATAAACCTTGCGGATTTCCTGTTACACTTTCTCTTACTTCTACATCGCCATTAGAAGAAGTTACAACTCTACGCTCTGCTATAACTTTATCACTCTTTGTTTGAATTTCTTGTATCTTTTCAAGATATTTCCATGCTTCTGCCATTGTCTCTGTTACTTCTTTAGTATTTAAGCCACCATCTAACTTTTCAAATGTTACAGCCCTTGATAATCTTTCTAAACTTAAATTTGCAATACTGCTCATAGCATCTACTACATCTTCGGGATTTCTTGTATCAAATTGCTTAAACATTTTATTATAAGCACAAAGCATTCCTTCTTCATATAAAGGACATCTCCGTGCTTTAGTACAAATATTGCAACTTAACTCTGGCATCACACTTGAACTTAAAGATTTTCTTTTCTTTATTCGTTTAATACCTGCTTTAATATTTCCATTCTCATCATAAATAGGCTCTATTCCCTGTTCAATTAAAGCTTTCTCTGCTTCATCTGTCACACCAGAAGTTAATAATCCTTTTAATAAACCTTGACACTCTTCCTTGCTAACAGTACATTCTACATACTCTTTTTCTTGAACATACTCTTCCCGCTCTTTTGGAGCTACATTTTTTTTCTCTTCTACTTCTTCTTCTGTCAAAGTGGATAAATCCATACTGCCCTTTAAGAGAGCTGTAAAGTGCTCTTTAAGGGCTTTTCGGCACTTGGTAAGAGTATTTGACTTCTTATCACCAAAAAGCCCACATAAGTCAATTAACTCTTCAAGAGGATACTCATTTATAATAGGATTATCTGTCACAAAATTGTAACAGGCAACAACTAATGATTTACCTGCTTCATCAGGAAGGTTAGTATCTATATTTAATTTCTGTGCCCATTCTTGCCAATCTTCCATATCAGTTGAAAACCATTCTACTGGCGGTAAATTTCCCTTACTCGCTACTTTAGACACTTCCTTTCTTCCAATCCAATATCTTTTACCTCTAAATATATCATTTACATGCTCTTCTAATTTCTTATAGCTTAAAGCACTAATACGCATTAATTCATAAGGAGCCTCTGCTTCTAGTAACTTTTTACTTGTGCATAAATCAAGTATTTTTGCATAATATTCATTTTTCCATTTCTCTTTTGTTAACCGCTTTAATTTTCCACCTTCAAAATAGTTTAATTCTCCATATTGAGCTCCTGTAATCCAACTTGTACTGTCACTTGTATAATACTCATGTTTTAATAATTCCCTATACCCCGATACTGCAAAACCATGTACTTTAGTTTTATATTCCATTGCTATTTCAAATAATTTATCAATTAAAATAGCATCTTCAAATTCATTATAAGAGAATCCTACATAAGAATATGTTTTACACATTCTTTCCCACTCTTCCAATCCTTTTTCTGCATGATAAACATAAATAACAGGAATGCCCTCTTCCTCTAAAGAATGAAAGTATTCTTCTCTCCATTTATTTACTTGTTCTGTTCCTACTAAAGTATCTATATCCATTTCAACACAAGCAAATACTTTTTCTCTATGTTTTCTTACAAAAGCTATATACCCTTTTATATACTCTTCCCAATAATCTACTGTCTTATCTTGATATTCTGCTAAAGTGAGAAAGGTATGTGCTCCACTATCAATTAACAAAGAGTTCTTCTTAACTTTATCAAAACGTTCTACAATTTTATCTTTTCCACGCCGCTTTATATACCAATAAGACTGCAATAGACTAGAAGTAACGTCTATTGCAGTATAGAAATTTTCTTCTGGTTCAACGCCAGAAAGAAATAACGTATATCCATTTTTCATTAACTAATTCTCCTATTATTTAGGTAATCTAACACTATTGGCTTCTAACCAATCCAAAGCTTTTTTTGTTCTTGGAGTTAAACTTGTTTGCACCCTTCTAAGCCAAGATAAACTTCTTCTTGTTGCTGGGCTAGTAATCTTTACTTGTGGGGAGGTATTCACTGCACTCTTTTGCGTGTTAGAACCTGTTCCCTTACCATTAATAATTTTAAACATTGTTTTTACCTCCTTCTATAACTCTAAAATAATTAGGATATTTATGTTTTGCTTTCCATTTACAGTTTCCACATTCCCCGCATTCTGCACCATCTACAGGAAAGTTACAACTAAAAGTATTTCTTAAAGGAACCTTAAACTTGCATCCTACGGTATAAATTTCATCTTTAGTATTATTGATATAAGGTGCCTCTAATCCAATATGAGGATTTTCTACTTGAACTAATTTCTCCATTGTTTTTAACCAATATTGTGTGCAATCAGGGAAAGGTTCCTCTACCTTTATCAACCCTAATAATATTATAGCACATCTTGCTTTAATTGTCAAGGTTGAAAGTGCTCTTAATATAAATTGAGCATTTCTATAAGGAATGTATTCTATTTCTGTTTTGTAAACAGGCATTTCTAATTCAATATAGTTAAGAATTTTATCTTTTACTAATTCAATTATTTTTCTTGCCGCTTTTGTTTCTTCTTGATTATACTGAGTAACAATATGTATTACCGTCAATTTATTAGGTAATTTATCAATAAAATCATAAAGCAACACAGTGCTATCATACCCACCGCTATATAATAAATAAAATTCGCAATTATCCATTTTATGCCAACTTCCTATAGTTAATAATAGTTACTTTTTTCTTATATTTTCTTAATTGCTGAATCATATTCCAAGTACCTCTTGAAACACCATCCCAAAATATAATTCCTTCTGTAGCTTCCTTTGCCATTTCCTCGTTCCTTTTTAATGGAGCTACTTTAGAGGGATAAGTTTCATAATCAGGGGGAAATTTTACACATTTCAAATTATGAGAAGAAGCATAAACCTCTCCCATTGAATCTGCTCCTTTAGCATTACCACTAATTATAATTACTTGTTCACCATTTATATGAAAATCTAAAACATCACATAATAAGCTATAATCATTAAATTCTCTTGTACCAGCCACAACTATTTTTCTCATTTATTCAACACCCTTTCAATTAAAAATTCTGTAGCATTTTCTGTTATCCCCATATCATATAAAGATTTTGCATCTAATAAAATTAAATTCTTCTCTAAATATTCATCTGCATTTAAATTTCTGTCATCTATATAAACATCTGCATAAATCTTTCTTGTAGCAGATAATTGATTTCTTAATTCAAGAGTCGGAGCATACCTTTGTAAAGTTTCTTCTACATCATTATTAACTGCATCAAATTTTAATCCAAATAGGTTATTGCACCAACTTACAGCTTCTTCTAATTGTTCACCACCTCTGCAAGTAAAAAGAATTATTTTATTTCCCATTTCTTGCAAAGCTATTAAAAGCTTAATAAAATTAAAACGACAAGAAAAATATTTATCACCTTTCCACCCTCGATAATACCCAGTAACAGGCTCACCTATTTCTGGGTACTTATTTTCACATAATGTTCCATCAAAATCTACTGCTATAATTTTCATGTTTTATTACTCCCATCCATAAAATCCTTTAAATTCTTTGCTAAAATATTTTAATTCTTTTTCTGTAACCACAAATCTTCTTACCTTATTATCTATCTCTAAATATATAAATAAATAATTATGTGAATTAATCATTATTTCTTCTGCTTCAAAATATTCACATTTTAATACTTTTCTACATTCATTAGCAGTTAAAGGAAATAAATTTTGTAAAAAATTTATTGGCACATAACTTCTAAAACTATATTTTTTTCTCATTCCCATTCCTCATCAATATTTTTAAAAAAATATAGAAAATCCCTTGCTAGCATCCAAAACAATACTCGACTAGTCATAATATTAGCTTCTCTAACAGGAATAGGCTCATTTCTTTCCATTGCTTCTTGTGATATATGTGCGTAGAAAAATTGATGTAGTGTTAACTGATTTATTTTTATAAAAATCATTGAACTGTTTCTATAAATCCCCATTAAAGTATCTAGGTCTTTATTTCTCAACTTAAATTTCTGCATTTTAACCTTCCTTATAATTAAAATAGAGGTGTAGCCTTGACTACACCTCTATTATATCATAACTACTCTTGCTTGTCAAGTAACTTATCTAACTTTTCTTCAATTCTTGCTTGATTCTCTAATATTTGCTTAAAATATACACTATCCTGCTTTCTTAGTTCTTTCATTATAACATCATTTTTAGTTTGTTGTAAATTTTCTATGTAGTTTAATATGCCTAATAAATCACCCAAAGCTCCTAAAGTATCCAGAAGACTATTATTATTTCTGTTATTATTCATCTTTAACTACATATTTGTAGTATCTATAAGCCTTTCCTTCTGGAACATCTACATCCTCAATGAACGCTTTAGAGAGTTTCGCCGCCATTGTAATATCTTCACCGATAACTGTGTTGTAATCGCTGTAGTACATATTAATAACATAGTAAAAATCCCAGAGGTTTTCAGTGATGCCGACAATCCTAGCAGCCTCATCAGTACGCTCCTTGCTCCATTTCTCGCCAGTTGTACCACCTGCATTTATCATCTCACTAACGGCTTGTTTCGCTAAGTCCTCATCAAAATGCTCGCCATTAACACATAAATAAATGTCTTCTTCTATATCTTCATAAACTTCTTTTAAATCTGTTGCAGGATATTTTAATCTACATTTTAATATTTCAACTAAATCATCAATCCAGTTTTGCTTCTTTGTCAGGTGCATTAACGACTTCTTCATGTGTGACACTTTCTATTCCCCCTAATGCTTTACTGATAGGCTCGCCTATATACTTATCTGTAAGCTTATTTACTAATTCCCCACCTTGATTGCTTACTTTTATTAACTGTTTTCTACCTGATTCTGTCAATGCTAGATAACCAACACCAAAACCTAACATTAAGGACACTAAATCTAGTTTCATAGCTAATCCTCCTGTCTATTAATTACTTGGAACAGGCTCAGAAGGAGGTGTTGCAGGATTAAATACAGTATTTACTCCGCTAGTACAGTTTGGAATAGAACACAGAATAGTAGCTGTTAAAGCTGTTGTGTGAAATCTGATATCATAGATTTTTCTTGATTTTAATTGGTCAGAAAAAACAGCGTTTCCACAACGGTCTAATAATAAAACAGAAGCATCGCCAATAGTTAATTTTACAGGAACTGCATTTCCATTTGTACTTACAGGAATTGCCTGTTGTATTAATAACTTCTCACATTGACCATTATAAATAGTTCTGCTTGGAACCACGATATCAATATCATTAGCTTCTGATGTAATAGAAGTAGAGGCTAAAATATTTGTACAATTACAATTCATTAATAATCACTCCTTAATATAAAAAGAGAGGTAGGCATACCGCCTACCCCTCAATCACGCAAATAAGCGGAACTTCAAAAGATTAGTTGCAACATCCATTAGGAATTGGAGAACCACAAGTTACAAAACCTTGTGCATAGTATGGAGGACGTTTCGGAACATTGCAAGACAAGTCTGCAATTTCAGATTTTAATACGCCAAACATAGCTTCGTTCTGTCTTTCCAGTGCATTAAATTTAGCATCACTATAGACACGATTTTCCAGAACCACATTTTTAGTTCTTTCTTGTGCCAGTTGGTCACGCAGATTTTGATATTCATAGAAATCAATTTTAGTTCCAAGAGCATTAGCTAAAGCCATTGCCTGTTCTTGAGTTTGTTTTGCAGTGTTTTCAATCATGTATTGAGTTCTAGCTGTATCAATGATTTGCTGTTTTTCTACTTGACAGTTAGAAACTACACCACAACCAGCGCATTCTCCACCTCTGCCACCAAACAGACCACCATTACCCCATCCTCCAAAAATCATAAAGAACAAGAAGATAAGAATGATAAAGCCCCAATTCATTTTTTCATCCACTTAAAATCACTCCTTAAAATATATAACTAAAGTATTACTACTTTAATCTTTTAAGCCTTTCTTCAAAAGACCTAATCTCATTAGAAATATTTTGATTATTAGGAGTTTGTTGTGGCGTAGGAGCTATTGCTCCAAGACTATTAACTGCTTGTTTTATAGACTCTGGTGGATGCCCTAACGCTGTTAAAACTCTAGCAACATTTGGATTATCTAATGTTGCTAAGGCTTTCGTTAAAGATTCTGTTCCACCATTTTCATTAACTGCTTTTATAAAGCCCTCTTTAGAATTGCCATAGTTATTTGCCAGTTGCTGTGCCTTTGCTATAGCTTCCTCTATTTGTGGGGAAATTTTTATCCCCAGAGCTTTCAGTATACTTAATAGATTCATTTGAATCCCCCTTATGTTGAACTGTCTTCATTTCTCTTATCTCATTACGTAATTCACTAACTACAGACATCAATTCTGCAATAGTTTCTTCTGATGTTTTAGGAGGTACTATATCTCCTAACTCCACTAATCGTTGATAATACTTTTCAGCTTTATCTAAAGCTTCTTGCGCTGTCTTCTGTAAAGCAGTATAAGCATCGTTTGTAACACCAACTTGTTGTCTTTCACCATATACACTATAAGAATAAATAAAGCCATTTTCAACATAAGCTGAAAAATAATTTTTAGCTACTTGTGTAGCTGTTATATTAACAGAGTTTAAATCCATACATTTATTCTCCTTTTAAACACAACTCTTTAAACATAGGCAGTGTTTTTACCCAAGAACAAAACTCTTTCCATTCATCTGAACGATGAGTATTTCTTTGATGATAAATAGATAATAATTGTAAATAATTTGTAGTCATTCGTGCTGTCATCTGTAATCCCATAGGAATATTAGATAAACAAGCATCTATGCCAATCTCACCTTTTTTATAAGCATTTACATATCTTTGTGAAATTTTTAATAATTCATTATCCACTAAAGGACAATGTTTATCTAAATCAAGCATTGTAATACGATGCATTTTGCTCATTGAACTTATAAAATCAATATAATGATATCTTTGTAACTGTTGCCATGTATACTGAGGAAAAGTTAAATCAAATTGTACTGTAATTCCCTTTAAAGCACAATTATGTCCGCTACCTAAAGGAGAATTACCTAATCTAATACCTCTTTCTATATGTTTATTACTGCCAGATTTATTTTTAATTATTCTTTCTGTCGCTTCTACTTCCTTTAAAAATTCCTCTTCATTTAATTCTGTAGATAACATAGGATAGCCAGAGGCTATTAAGCTCTCTGGCAAACCATATATTCTAACATTTTCTATCTTCATACTATACTCCCATTATACCATAAAAATCCATATTTGTCAATAGATTTTTACTATTTAATTTCTAATAATTTATGTATTTGTAATCCTAATTTAGCTTTTAGTTTATCTTTCATTAACCAACCCATTATTTCTCTTGCTAATTCTAAATCACAATTCACAGGAGAAAAAATAAGGCTTGCTTTAGTTTTATATTTCTTTAAAATCCGTTTTGCTTCTTCATAATCATGGATATTAGAAATAACAAACTTAACTTCATCATTTACTTTTAGCTCTCCTAAATTCTTATAACAATTTAAATCTGGTGCTAATACTGTTCTGCTACTAGGTAATTTAACATCCATACAATATGAATAACTTCTTACATATTCACAATGCTCTATAGGAATTGTCCCATTTGTTTCTACTGTAACAATATAATCATTATACAATAATTCATAAACTAAAGGCATAGTTTCTTCCTGCATTAAAGGTTCTCCACCTGTAATACAAACATATTTATTTCCTAATGCCCCTATCTTATCCATTACCAATCCTAAATGCATCTTTATTCGTTTGCCTGTCATTGAATGTTTCTCATCACAATACTTACAAGCATAGCTAGGAGACATCTCAAATAAATTGCAACCAAATAATCTAACAAAGGTAGTAGGATAGCCTGTATACTTCCCCTCACCTTGAATACTACTAAAAATCTCTGTAATATACATTTACTGTGACTCCCATATTACCCTATTATTATCCGTTTCGGCTAATTCTATTTTGGTCAGTTTAACTTTTAAACTATTATCCTCTATTAAGGCTTCTACTCTCCATGCCATATCTAAAACTAACATTTCTGCGGTAGGATTATAAAAAAATCTGTTTAAATCTGAATGGTCATAGAGCTTTGTTATTTCATTTATAATATATCTCTTTATAGCTCCAAAATCTTCTACCATACCACCATCTTGTACTTCTCCTTTTAAAAAGATAGTATACTTATAAGAATGTCCATGTAGTTTAAGGCATTTTTCATTAAATGCTGTTGGATTTACTAAATGATGAGCGGCTTCAAAACTACTGCTAACTGCTAATGTGAGTTCTTGGTTCATAGTATGCCTCCTTAAAATAAAAGCCCACCATTTAGGTGGGCTATGACTGTTATACTCTAGTCAGAGTTATCTCAATGATACGAAGAATTTCAAAATTGTACGTTCTTCACCATCAATTTCAACAACGTCAAATCCAATTCTAGTAACTACATCGTATCCTGCCACAGCTAAATGCCCTCTTGAAATAGCAATAGCTTTACATGTTTGATTAATGGCACTCAATTATGTTATCGTAAAGGCTTTTTATCCTCTACTTCTAACAGTTCGTTTCCTGTTAGTTCGGCATATCTTTTCATCTTATAACGCTCGAATAACCTCGTTATAAGCGGCGGGGACTCGTGGACAGATTATATTCTCTAAGAGGTTCACTGTCTATGCTCTGCTTGTGGTTTAGCTTTTAAACTAAACCTTCCAATCTGATTAGCTTCTCAGCTTTCCAGCTTTCTTCCCCGCTATTTTTCATCACATCACTGTGAAGGGAGCCAATTAGCCTTTAGCTCCGATTGCTTGCAATACTACATCTTTTGGTGCCGTATCTCCGTCACCTTTCAATGTGTGGCTGATTGAGCCTGCTACACTTTTTGCATTACTTGTTGAAGAAACTTTAAATAAAGCTGTTTTTTCCATTCTATCTTCCTCTTTCCTTTTATAGCCCTTTACAGGCTTTTTTAAAATTATTACAAATGTTATTATATCACATTTTTGTCTTTTTGTCAAGACATTTTTTGATTATTTTTCCATCATCTAGAATATCTAAAAAATCTTTTAAACGTAAAAATACAAAATCATCTGCTTCTGCTATTCGCTTGCCATTTTCATTTTTCTGCGTTCTATGCATAATGACTATAGGCAATTTACCTTCAATACAATCACTTTCAGCTTGCTCAAACCATGTATTAACTTGCCATCTATTTTGATTTTTTAGTTCTAAATGTAATTTGAAATCATAATCTTCATTTAGATTAACTAAGTCTCCTCTTAACAAAGTATTAGCTGAGGATTTTTGAAATCCACCACTGGAAGGAACTCTTGAAAAATCTAAATCAGGAAATCTTTCGCCCAAAAGCTTCCTTACCTTTGATTCATAAGATGCCCCTTTTCTCCTACTGGATTTAGCTTTTTTGCTTAATTTAATCCGATTTTCTAACTCTACTATTTCTTTCGAATCAGGTTCATATCTTTTTAAAAGTTCTAACCGTTCTTTAAGAACATCTACTTGCTTCACTCTACACCAACCCTAGCACTTCTGTTGGCATCTGTAAAGTCTACTCCACGTCTAGACAACTCTCTACTAATATTGAATTTTAAATCTTCTAAGCTATCTAATACATCTTTTAAATAATCAAGTCTTTCTTGCAAATATATCACCCTTTCCATTGCCTCTTTAGCGGAAGGATATTCTGCAAGTTTTAATTCTTTTTCTGTAAGACTCATTTTTACTGGAAAACTTTTATAAATTAAAGCTTTTTCCATATTTAACTGACTCTGTGCTTCCCTTAAATACGCTCTTGTTTGAGATATGAGCGTTCTTACATATACCCTTTGCTGTACTGTAGCATGAAGATACCTTCCTATTTCAGCGGCAGGTAACTCATCTAAATATCTTGGCAATTTTAAATAGTCTCTTTCAATATTCTCATTGGAGAAAGGGGTTACACCTTCTTGTGAAAGTTGACTTTCAATCTTGTCAATTAAAGTCACCATAAATACCTACTCCTATCATATGCGAATCTTTGAAGTTTGATGCTCCCCAAAAGTATACTGGTGCTTTTTTAAGCTTCACGTTTGCACTCATTGCTGGATTCCCATTAAAATCAATTCCCAATCCTAAACCAAAATTAGGCTGTAATGTTGTTGTCTTAATTTTATATTCTATCTCTATATCTCTATCTATATTAACAGCATCTTTTTTAAACTCAAAATTTTCTTTAGTATCAGGAACAATTTCAATCTCTTTACCATTTATATTAGCTTTAAATTTATAGTTATCTTTTATATTTAAATCCGCTTCTGTTTCATCTTTTTTTTCTATTACTTGAACTTTCGCTTGTTCCTTAATACTTGAATCTAATGTAATTTGAGGACGTTTTATACCCTCAACTGTTAATTCGCCATTATCAATATTTACTGCTGATTTATAAATAATCTCTGGCGGTTTGTTATAAAAATAAAAACACGCTACACTTAAAAAAATGCATAATATCCAAGCATACTCTTTAAATATTTGCCATACTTTCATAAGTTAAAAGCTTTGCCCCGAACCATAAAGTTATAAAGGCATAAAAAAGCAGTAACTAAATAAATTGCGCCAAATAACCAAATTAAAACTGGACTAAGTGTTACTGGCAAAAAAGTATATATTAAATAAGGCACTACACAGAAACAAAAACTGAAAGCCACACAAACAATAGACATTACTATTACGCCTAATAACATACCTAATCCATAAAATACCTTAGAAAGAATTTTATTCACTATAACACACTCCTTTATATTTACAATTTTTACAACTACCACTTTTTGTACTGCCCTCTGGTCTATCAGGTATTTTGTTTTTTGCTATACATTCATTCAAAAAAGTATATTTACTTTTTATCTCTTGCATTATACTCTCATCCCAATAAACAATAAATTCTTTAATCTCTTGTGTATTTTTATTTTCATACAAAAAATCAATGCTATCTATTGGAGTGGTTTTGTAGTCTTCTATAAGATTTAACATTTTTAAAAAGCCTTGTTTTCTGCTTTTTCGCTCTTTTACTTTTAAAGATTTATCTAAAGATAAGTAATATTTATTAGCAAGTTCTTCACCACAAAAGTCCTCACTCTGCATTGCTTGCCTTATCGTTTCAAAACAATACATATAAATTGAAGCTTGTTTTATATGTTCTGGCTTAGGTTCTATTAATCCTACATATTCACAATGATTAATTGACTTTATCTCTAATACACCTAAATGTCCATTGATTAAAGCCAATCCATCCGCATTCCCTAATATTTGTAGTTCTGCATTAAATACTGGTGGCTCTTCTTGTAATAATAAACCAGATTTTATTAAACAATTTTGTATCCTAGTATGAACATCTTTACCATTATGAAATACTCGTTTTGTTCTTGGTTTTATTACATTTGTGCAGTCATAAAACTTTCTAACATAATAAAGAGACCTTACACAATCTTTTATCCCACTAGGACTATTAAAGCCATGTTTTCTTCCTTCATCATCTTTTTCAGTTAATAAATAAGAGTCTATTGCTGTTGTTAAAGGGCAATTTGACCCCTTCATAATAGAAAACAGGCTAGTAGCTGAACCTCTTACTTTTAACCGCTTCATTACATAACCTCGTATAATACTCTTTCATTCTTTAAAAATACTTCTTCTGAAACTAAAAACCAAGTTTCAGGAACTAATCTATAGTTATGAACACTAAATCCTATAGCATTCTCATTTTTATTTAAACTCTTTAAATCTTCTTTATAGTCTAAAGCTATACTTCTACCTTTTACTAAAGTATCAATAACCTTTACTTTAAATAATTTAAAGATTAAAGAGGCTTTTAACGAACAGTCCTTTACTCTAAAGACTACAAATCTCTCATTCTTGCAATCAAAAACTAATAGAGGGCTTCTTAGTCCGTCCTTTATAGCTTCCTTTGCAATTTTAGCTAAAATCTTTTGTTCCAGCTTATAGAAATCTTTATCAGTAGTCTTACACTCAACTAAGTATCTTGATGTTCTTACATCACCCTTAGCTTGCCATAAAGAGCCACTAGCCATTACTGTTTTTCCACCTAATATTTTTGCTACATCTTTTTCTTGTTTGTTACTTTTGTACTTTGTTGTTCCTTTTCTCGCCATGCTTTTTATCACCTATTCCCTTGTACTGGTGGCGGCTTCCAAAAGATACAATATATTTCTTCACCCTTAATTAAATCATACTCTGTAACATCTGTATTAATACAGCCTCTGTCATAAAACCAACAATTATGACAAGAAGCTGTATAATACCCTCGCCTTACCAGAATATCATATAAAAAAGAGTTATAGCCTCTATTGTATATGCTCATCTGATGTTAACACCTTTTCCCTTATCTCTTCAAATAAAGCTCTGTTAGAACGCAATAATTTAATTAAATTATCTTGCCCCTGCGATAACTGCTCACCATTATAGTAATACCAGCCACCTCTACGCTCAACTATTTCTAACAATACTGCAATCATAATTAATGCTTTTTCGTTATCAATGTCCCCTCTTTGAATATAGTCACAGGTGTCTGTATAAATATCATACTCACCTGTTCCATAAGGAACGCCAGCTTTATTTTTCTCGATTCTAAATTTGATTGTCTTACCTACAATTCTTTTCGTTTCTCCACTACCTACTGCAATAGTATCGCCCATACGTAATCTAATCTCTAAAGTATTCGTAAATCCAGTGCTTCTACCACCTGTTGTATACTCTGGCAAAGGGAATAATCCCTCTGGACTATATCTTCAACTCCCGCTAAGAGTGCTGTGCGCTTCCATTTAAAGCCTTAGCTACTTTGCATTTCAACAAAGCCGTACTCTACTCACTTACCCACATAATATAAGCAATACACATTATGTTTCTGTTTTCGATAGTCTCTACACCTTCCTCTAATGAGGCTTGGCACGGTATTCTGCCTATTCACCGTTAGCCATTTCTGACACCGCTTTTGCGTTCACACAGTTTTTTACTGTAAGTCGCCCTACAGGGAAGCCCAAATCTCTTAATAAATCATTTGATTTATCTTAATTCAACTTCCATACATCACGCCAATTTTCTCTCTCAACTGATTAATTGCGACAACTGTAGAAGGAAGTTTTCCTTCTCGCTCTAATGCATTATTAAACAACTGAAATTTACCATGATACTCACCTAACATTTTAGGCTTGATTCCCATTTGATAGCTTTCATCAAAGTCAGAAGTTAATACTTTAGTAGGTAGTAAAGCGGCATAAGAATCAATAACAATCAATTCTACTCCTGCTCTCTGCAAGGCTATAGCTATATCTAAAGCTTCTTCCATTCCATCAGGTTGGCAAAATAAAAGTGACTCTAAATCTATGCCGTTTTCTATTGCCCATTCTTTTGTAAGACTACCTTGTTCCGTTTGTATCAAAGCACAAGTTAAAGGAATATCACCATCTTCTGCTACAATTTCTATATCTTCGCCATCAACTGTAACAAGTTTCTTTTTCATTTTTTGAACATTAGCAATCATCTTATAAGCTAATAACGATTTACCAGTAGAATAAGCTCCTGCAATAGTTATTAATCTTCCAGAAGGTACTCCACCACCAATTACATAATCTAAAGCTACACTACCTGTTGAAATCTTATAGGACATCTGCTCTTTAATAGTTGCCCCTAAACGTATAGCGTTCTTACCATGCGCTTTATTTATAGTCTTTACTAATTGCTTTAAATCTGGCAAAGTATCACCCCTGTAATGCCATATTTCCTAGTTTCTCTTCAATTACATCAACACAATCAGAGTAATCTCTAATAACAGCACCTAACTTATCCTCTAATCTACTTAAACGTATACCAAGAACATTTGGCACTAAACCTTCTGGGGCTACACTTTCAACTGAAATGGTCTCCCCAACAACACACTTTTGTAAACGATTATTTATGTCTTCAAGCATCCCTACTTGTGCTTCTAAAAGTTTTAAAACTTCTTCATATTCACCTAAAGATGTTTTAGAAACAGAAGCATCTCCTCTGTAAACTAAATCATCTACCATCTGTCCGCCCACTTTAATTGTCATATTCTTTACCTCCTTATTATACCACATAATCTTATTTTTGTCAAGCATTATTTTGCTTCACTATAAGTTCTACCTATATCTCCTACTGCTTCCAATGGAATTGTTAAATTTATGCCCCTACTTGGTAAACAATTTTCCATATGAAAAGTTAATCTCTGCTTGCATAATTTTGCAAACTTTTTAGGACATACCATGACTATCTCATCGTGTACATTAAGTATTTGTCTTGCACCAATAGATTTTAATACTACATCATTATCCACATCTATCTGTGCTAATGTTGTGCAATCTGCCGCCGCCCCTTGTGATTTTGAATTAACTGCTAATCGTTCATAGTATGAGCGTGTTCTACCATCTTGGGAATTTATCCCCCACAAGTGACGTTTATGCCCAGAAAATAGTGTTTCTATATAACCATTCTTTCTAGCAAATTGAATTAAATCTCTATCATATTTTTTTAACCCTGCAAAACCTTCAAAATATCTATCTATATATTCTTGTGCGGTCTTTTCATCTATCTCTAGATTTCTTGCTACCGCTATTTTTGAACCACCATAATCTACAGCGAAACCTACAGTCTTAGCCACATTTCTTTTATGTGGTGCTAATTTCTTAATTGAATTTGGGTCTGCATCTGCTAATTCTGGAAAAATAATTGTTGCTACTGTTCCATGTGGGTCAAGTTTCTCTTTTAACATTTTAATCAACAATGGGTCTTTTGAAAAATGCGCTGTTAAAAACTTTTCCAGAGCATGATAATCTGCCGCAACAATTACTTCGTCTTCATTATCAGCTATCATTAAACTTCTTATTTCAAATTGTATCCAAAAATCATAGTAACTTCTATCTTCACCATCTTTAGGCTCTTCTAAAGGCTTAGGAAGCTGTTGGTAGTTCGGGTCAGAACAACTTAGCCTAAATGATGATGTATTATGACTAATAAACCCATTTGAAATAAAACTATGTGTTTCGGGTAGAGTAAAGTCATAAACATCTGCCCTTCCTTTATCTATTTCTTTAACCTTTACCCAAATTAATGAATTACCTTCATCTACTAAATATTGACCAGAAATTCTTTGATACTCAAAATCTTTATACTTTTTCTTTTGAACAAATCCTACGATATCTCTAAACTTTAAATATTCTCCATTAGTTAATGTTAGCATATAAACATTTCCAGTATAAGTATTGAGATGTCTTGCCCCACCAATAATACCTAAATTCAATAGCAATGTTTGAAGTTGAAGAAGACTTTGCTCATTTGAAACAGTAAATCTTAGCTGTTTTTTATTAGATTCTTCTACAAAATAACTATCTAATGTCATTCCTTTTATGAAAGCTATTACAACACTTCTTGGGGACTGTAAAATAATATCAGGAATAACTTTGTTTGTGCATCCTCTTTTAAGCTGAAAAGCTTTCTCAATACTAGCAAGTCTTTTAGCACTAATTCTAATATCAAAAGAATTTCTATGAGGATGACAGTCACGAACATGTGCTTTTATTCCAAAAAGTCTTAAAGACAATTCTTGTATACGATTTATTACACAGGAATCTCCATTAGTAAAACAAATAGTAAAAGTACCATTTGTGTCTGATAAACACCCATCTGCATAATACATCCCCATAAACTCTGCCACATCTTCATCTAAAATTTCTGGTAATTTAACTTGCTTAAATCCACTACGCATTGCAACATATTCATATTCAAGTTTCTGATAATCTTTAGCAAAAAAATTATAACCATAAGGGACTGCTACATAAGTTTCAGTATTTATCTCATCTAAACGCTTGAAAATTTGAGCATCCTTTTTCTTATATAAATTTTTAAAACGACAACTATTCCTATTAAGGTATAAATCTTTTGAAGAATATTTATTACATATTATTGGGTGATTTTCAGTTCCTTCGATAGTAACCCCTAAAGCAGTACGAATTTTTATAGTATTCCTATTCTCATATTTAACTATATGGGAAGTCTTTTCAGGTTCTAAATTTCGATTTAATAGCGTATAGGTTTTAGAAACAAATTCACCATCAACTAAAGCATCTGTTACTAAATCCTGAATGCGGAACAATCCCCTATCTGTAGGAATTAAAGTGTTTGCTACAAGACAACCATTTTGGTTGAAGCTTGGATGTACTTTTCCATCACAATATATTTTTTCTTTTATACCTAGCATAAATGCTGTATACAATTTTGTTAATTTAAAATAATCTTGTAGAAGTTTAATTAATTTATGCCCATCTTCTCTTTTAGGAGTTTGTCTTAATAATTTCTTTAATGCATCTTTATCTGTCTTTGGCGTTCTTAATGCTATATCTCTTGATTTTCCACCATCTGTCCATGCTATAGGCTGAAAACCAAAATTTAATGCTACTAAATCCTCATTAAAAGATTCTCTATATTCCCCTGTTTTCCTATCCTTTAATTTCTTTTTAAAACCATATAATATTTCAAACAGTTGTTGACCACTATTAATATTAAATTTAGCTCCTACTACTTCATATATTTTGTATGTTAATTCTTCCAATTTTTCTTCTGCTAATTTTATCATACCTTCAAGTTTTTCTATGTCAACTTTGATTCCATTACGTTCCATTTTCCACAAAACTTTCATATATGGCATTCGTACTTCTCTAAAATATTCGTAACCACCATCTTCTCTTAACGCATTAAGAATTGGTTCATACATTTCTTTCATAAAATATACATCTTCTGCTGAATATTGTGCTCCTATTGGAATCTGAACGTGTTGAAAACTAGCATTACTATTAGAAGCTAATCCCAAAAGTTTCTTTTCCTCTTTAGTAACTGTCATAATAGTATCTTTAAAATGAGATTTTTTTACAGAGAAAATTGTTTCAGTTACTGCTTCTAAATTCTTCTCTTGTTCTTCATCTAAAGTATGTACAGCTATTTGTGTATCAGTAAAAGTATTTGTTTCAAACACTTTTACTATATCTACACCTTCATTTGCAAATAAATGTAAGTCAAATGAAATATGATGGGCTATATACTCTTTCCCACCATTTTCCATTAAAGGCTTCAATCGTTCCATAAAATCAACAATATCCATATTATAATATTCTCCTGAAAACTTTTCTGGTAAAAAATCAGGAAAATTTTTGGCATCATCAAAAACCGCAGTGTTTTTACGGTAATCAAGTCTCCCACAACCAATATAGCTACCTTCAAAATAGTGCCTGAAAGGAATATAATATACTTCCTTACTGACACTATCTTCAAAGGCTATTGTTAATCCTACTGCATAATCTTTCCCCTTATATCTTACATCTAATCCAGAAGTTTCAAAGTCAAAGAAAATTTGTTTCGCTCGTTCATATTCCTCAAAAAATCTATCAACATTCTCTTTATTGACAATAGTTAATTTAAAGAATCTTTGATGAAACAAATAATCACTCCTTATTAATTAACTTCTTCCATTTTTTACTTGGCTTAAAAATAAACCTGTTAAAAGGTTTTCTATCTTGAAAAGTCTTAGTATGAATGTTATAAGAAGTTTTTATATCTTGTTGTCTAGATACTAAAGAAAAATATCTAGGCAAAACTAATCCAGCATATTCTTCTAAAACTCCTTCTACACCTTTACAAAACATCTTAATAATATTATTTGCCTCTGTTGAAGTAATATTATTTTGTTCTGCTATTTTATTAATTAAAGTTTGTCTATCTGCTATTGCGCCCATTTCTAAACCTTCCTGTAGTCAATAATGCCTTACAAGTCTTATTGATAATTTTTTCTATCAATTCTGTTTGTGCTTTATCTTCTTTATTTATATGTAAATCTAGGTAATAAAGATGCAATAATTCGTGAAGTATACTCCACTCAACATCATCACTGCCATTTATAATAGCATCTTCGTCAAGCTCAGGATTACTGTTTATCCGAATTATTGCCCTCTCCATAGAAGGGCTAGAAGAAATACTTGCTAATGCTGGGTAGCCCAATAAATATTCAATATCCCTATTATTTGCATATGTAATAACTATATCCCAATGACTAAGTCCTAAAATTTTCTGCCAATACTTCATACAAGAATCTAATGCTTTTTGAGACCATTTATCCATTAATCCACTTCCCTTACCAAAACTCTATTAAGCCCTGCTGGACGAATAGGCTCAGGCTCTACAAGTGTTGTTGTATCAAAAGAGGTGTCTTCAACACCGTAAAATGGGAATTTCTTTTCAATAATTTCGTAATAATCAAGTCCTCTATATTTATCAGGAATTAATTCCTGGATTTTTTCTTTAGCCGCTTCATTTAACTCCCCAATAGCAAAAATATCTTTATCTAAATATGGATATTTTGTAAAAATCTCTGCTCCTGCTTTGTCAAACAAATAAGAAATACTAGGTTTCTGTCCCATACGAGTTGCATAATAGGGTGCATCTAACAACCCATAACGCTGTCTATTACGTTCAATAATACCACAATCATTTCCTCTTAAAAGAACAGCAACTGCTTTATCAAACTCTACTTTTTCACCTGTCTTTTTGCTAATATAGCTACCTTGTCTACCATCTACAACTAAATAAGCTGATTTAAAGCTTCTAGGTACGCCAGCTTGACATAATGGACAATCAGGTTCACAGGTACAAGCATAATTATTATATCTACCACCTTCTTGAACATTATGGCTCCAAAAACTAATTGGCTCATCAGTTAAAAATCTAACTGGTGCATCTGCGGCATCTCTCACTGTTAAAAAATAATCTTTAATATAGCCACCTTTTTTAGTGGTCTTTTCTACCTCTGTTCTTGCTTGAAATCCTCTTTTAAAAATTGAAGCTACCATTCTTTTTTCTCCTATTCTATTTTTCTTAATTTTAATCTTGGATACATCTCTAAATTATTAAACATATAATCTAATTGTTCTTTATTCATATCTTGAACATCTTTACAATTTTCAGGGTAATTTACAATACTGAATATAAACTCATCTTTACATAGGTCATATATGCGTTTACAGCCACTCTGACCAGCTTTATCTCCGTCTAGGGCTAATATTACCTTTTTGATATTAAAACTCCTCAGAAGTGAAATTTGAGCCTCTGAAATACTGCAAGTTAGCATAGCTAAAGTATTAGCATAACCGTGTTTTTGTAGCCACAAAGCATCTAATACTCCCTCTACTAAAATAACAGAATCATTAACAGGTCTAAACAAATTCAAGGGAAATAAAATTCCCGAACGTGGAAAATTGTCATATACATAGTATTTAGGAGCTTTGCCATATACATTTGCATATTCTGGCGTTTTATCATTTAATACTGCCCTTCCTATAAAACCACATAATGAACTATCTTCCCAAAATACTGGAATAGTAACTCGTTTCTTTTGTGCATCCCAGCCAAATAAAAATCTTTGCTGGTCTTCTTGGCTGAATCCACGGTCAATAAAATATTTATGAAATATTTGCCCACTTTGAAATGCCCCTAATGAAGAATTAGATAAAACAAATCTTTCTTTCTGCTCAGGAACTTCTTCATATTCTCGTAAAGGAACTTCTTCAACCTTTTGCGCTTGTTCTCCAATTATTTCATCAAGCTTTATTCTTGCTTCGGCATAAGAGATATTTAGACACTTTGCTATTAAACCAACTATTGTCCCACTTTCACCACAACCAAAACAATGGTAACATTCCTTTTCAGCATTTAAACCAAAAGAAGGACGTGTATCTCGATGAAAGCAACAAGATGCCATAATATCATTACCTACTACTTTAATATTCTTTATATTTAATACTTCGCATACAGTTAAAAGTTCTTCTACTCTCATACTACTCAATCCTTTGTATTTGTTTTACCGCTATTGGTGTTCTCTTCTTCTCTTCTTCTACATATAATAAATCATGTTTCATTTCAGTAAAATCCCAACTCATTTTAAAAGGCGGTTTCCATTCGCCATCACGTACTTTTAAAGTTACTATTTTTATTTCTTTTTCCGCTTTATCTGTTTTATCTTGTTCTAATCCATAAACAGCATCACAGTTGTGTGTAAGAACACCGTTTGCTATAATGCTCTTATCTTCTGAATCTAGAACAGAAATGTCATACATTTTTTCTTCAACATCAGTAACAATTAAACTTTGAACAGCTTTAAAACGAAAGTTCTCTAATAAATGTAATCCAAGCACACTCTCTATTTTTTTTAATAATTTTAAATTTTGAGAACCATTTTTCTTATAACGATTTAAAGCCTTTAATTCATTGACAGCAAAAAACTTTTTGTAACCCTCATGCCCTTCTAAAGCCTTGATAAGATTAAATACATATTCTTTAGGCACTTTTCCAACATCTAAAGTCGTTTTAATTTTTTTAAACTGTAAATCTCTATGTTTTAAAAAACACATTTTAGGGATAAGTGGTTTTAAATCATGTAATCCTACATACAATGAGCAAATACAATTAGTTTCTTTTGTATAAGAACCCTTTAATCCAAGTGTGCCTATTAAAGTAAACAAACTCTCACTTAACTTACCATCTTTAAGATGAAATCTTAAATAAGCCCCACTACAGTATCCATCTGATTCAATCAATCCATTCAAAATACCGAGCCTAAACTTAAAGTTTTTCGTTAAAAAATCAGGATTAATATATTTTTGATTGTCTAAATATAAAAAGTGAGCTAACCAGTGAGAAAATTTTCTACTATACCAACAAACCACTAGTTGCTTATCTCTACTACAAGGGGTTTTTTGATAGGTTTTTTTACCTTGTATTCCAAAAAGTTCATTTGCTAAATAAAGTGCCTTATCTGCATACTCTTCATCATAGCCACAAGACAAGCTCACTTGCCCCTTTTCTACAGGAGAAATCGAACCATCACCTAAAAGATACCCTATAAACAATCCTAAGTTAAAGTCCGCTACTTTAGGAATTTTTATTTCTTTTGTTCCATGTGCAGGAATGTATTCTTCAAGTCTATAAGAACCCCCCATTATTGGTTTAGCATACTCTAAGATATAATCAGCATTAGGCAATATATCTTTTGCTTTTTTCCAATGAAACTGGCTATCAATGGTACTAAAAACTCTTACAAGATGCCCTTGTGAACAATAAAAATTATTATTTATAATTACCCGCTTTTTTAACTCTTTAGTTTCATAGCAAGTAGCTTCTTTGAATTTTAATCCATCCCAAACTTTAAATCTACAGTTTTCAAGTTCTTTTAGCTTTTTGTAACCAAATTCAGTAAGTAATAAGTTATCTCCTGGCATACAGTCTTGGGCAAGTGCCTTAACATAAGAAATATTACTTAATGTTGCAGTTTCTCCTTTTAACTGTGAAGTACAAAGAATTGGAACCTTTCTGTTTCTGGCTAATGCTTTAAATCCTCGCCATACTTCTAGAATGCCCCTCCAATCGTCATCCTCAGAATCATCTGCCATTAAGTAGCCACCATCAATTAAACAAACATCAGGTCTATGTAAATCAATAGAACTTCCACAAGATATTACACCACCTTCAATTAATTCAACAATTAATTTATCTTTATATTTTGGAGCTTCTTCTAAAAGATACTTATGATACCTTTCTTCTTCTTGTGGTGCTAATTGACCATCTTTAATACGAGAATAACTTATACCCGACCATATCGCATCAATTCTATCTATTAATTGAGATGGCAACATTTCTTTTGTTAGGAATAAAACTTTATATCCCATTTTCGCCATTGCTACGGCAATAATACACAAGAGCCACGTTTTACCAGTCCCTGTATACCCTAAAAAAGTTATAAGGTCTAATTCTTTTACGCCACCTATTTGTTTATCAATAGGCAATAAGCCTATAGGCATGCCAGAAATGCCCCCTGTTTTTTGCCTTTCTTTATACTGCTCAAAACGCTCTTCTGTTCTCTCACCTATTTTACAAGTATCATTAAGAACAATTTCAGAATCAATATTTTGTATTAATTTCTGTAACTTCTTAACTGCTTCTTCTGTATTTAATGAGTTTATATCTGTTTGCACAGAAAGTATTGTATCCCTTAACAAATTGTGTTTAACTTTATTTCTTAACTCATCGCAATAAAATTCAAATGGCTCTGTTACCCTTCCATTAAAATCAAGTTCTGGAAATCTTGATTTTAATGATTCCGTGCTAGGAATATCTCCATATTTAATTTTAAAGTCTGAAATATAATTAAATACTCTTTTATAAGCTGGATTAAAAAACTTAGCTGATATTCTTTTCTCTGCTACTGTTTTCCAATCCTTAGTTTCTAATAATTTTAAAATAAAATTAGAATCTACACTCATTTCATCACCCCTAAAAACTCTTGCATAGAAACAGCGTTCTTAGGTAAAAATAATTTATCCCCATCATCTACATAATAAAGATATTTTAATTCACAAAACCTCTTCAATTCTTTAAAACCTTCAATAAATTCTAAATTATTAAAATATAAATACTTTTCAAATAAAAATCCTTCAAGTTCTTTCCACTCTTTAGGGTCTTTATAAGTTACTAAATGAATTGAGTATTTCCCGCTTTTCCAAATCTTCATAATAGTATCTAAATGTTGAGGGTTATACTGCATTCCTAAAATTTCATATTTGTCTTTAAATAATTCGTTAACGAATGTTGTTTTATTATTAAAAAAACAACTCTCTAAATTAAAGGCGATAATTGGAAGAGATTGATTAGTTAACTGCCCTCTTTTCACGTCTTTTCTCCCTTAATTGTCCAGCATTAATTTCATTTTTATCGTATAATTTATAACAATTCCTACATAAAGGTAAATGGTCATGCTCTACATATGCAAATACTTCTACAGAATTGCAATTAATGCAACAATCATTTTTTACATTTTTTAAATCCATATTATCCCCCCTGTCTTAATTTCTTTATAGCATCTTTATTTCTAAAGGCTTCTCTTCTACCATCATTAGTAGTAAATGTAACCTGAATAAAAAGATTTAACATACTATCAATAGTATAACCATATCTATTAGTTAACTCTTCTGATTTTAAATTAGTACAGATTATTGTTGGTAATCCCTTTGTATCTCTAATCTTTAATATATTTTCTAATAAAGCTTTTTCTGCTCCCTTTGCTGTATCTACTTCTGCTCCTAATTCATCTATTACTAGAAATTCTGAATCATATACGGAACTTACATCTTGTTGGCTATAAGTTTTTCTTATAATCTCATTAAAAGTAGTTAAATATCCTGAATAATAACGAATATATAACTCTTGTAGAATAATAGAAGCTAAAAAGCTCTTTCCAGCTCCATTTTGCCCCCTAAATAAAAGATTAACACAATCATTTAACATATCTCTAGGATTGGTTATATAACCTTGTATAATACTCTTTAATTTAGGTTCAGCAAAATGATAATCAGATAAAAATTTGCCCTGATATCCACTAGGTATCCCCATTAAATACAAGGATTCCTTACTTATGTATTCCCGCATTTTTCCTTCTCTTGTTGGTAAATCAGATGTCAATTTCTATCCCACCATTCTTAGTCTCCTCTTTCCAACCTCGCTTAGGAGTTAAACTCTCTCCTGTATAAGTTATTGCTAAATTATAATAACTACTTAACCAAGCATTAGACATTAAATAAATGCCATATTCCATAAAAGTTTTTTCTCTACCACCAACTTTAAAGCGATAATCTGAATCCCAAAGAAAATCAATTATCTTTTTTATTTCATTACTTGGATATGTAGCCATTAATGATTTTATTACAGAGGTATCTTTATATTTTACAACTTGATATTTTACGCCATGTTCCTTTGCTTTATCTGAAAAATATTTTATCCAATCATTAGATTTAAACTTACTGTAATCTTCTGTTGACTTTACAATACCACTTTTATCAGAAGTTACTATTGCTCCACCAAATAACTTCTTTGCCTGTGCTTTTGTTACTATCATTTACGTTTTGCTATGGAACGTTCTAGTTCCTTTGCTTCTTGTTCTAAACGATTATCAATAAGTTCTGAAAACAAATCTAATGTTGTATCTCTTTCTTTTTCTAATACTTCTGCTTCCATCCAACAATCAAATTTTGCACTTTCATAATTACCTAAATTCAATGTTACACCTTTTGATAAACCTACTTTTATTGTTTCCATTTTATTCCTCCATTTCTTTATCTGGCATAAACAATCTTTCATTTACTTTTTGTAAAGCAATTTTTACTCGTTCAGAAAATCCAGTCTTTTCAATAGGAAAACCTCTCCTAACTCCACACTCTAAAGCCACTCTAACAATAGCATTTATTTGTTCCTGTGTGTAATAACAAATATTATTTACTCTCACTAGCGCAGGAGGTAAAATGCCTGTATTTTCCCAATTACGTAAAGTTAATGAACCTCTAGGAATACCAGCCAATTTAAAAGCTTCTATTAATTTTGCTCTTGTATATAATCGTAGTATCTTGCCATTTATTTTAAATAATTTTCCCTGTAATATTTGCCCTGCGGGTCTGCCTCTTTTAGCTTTCCTCTTTCTCGGCATCCTCGCTCACATCCTTTAAGTCTACTATTTTAGTTGAATAACTTAATTTTTCTTTAAACATTTTCTCTGCTACCTCTAATGGTATTACTCCATCTGCAATAAGATGTTCCAATACTTCCATATCATAATAAGCTTCATATTTTAAAACTTTATCTAAAACACCATAGTCTCTCAAAATACTTTCAGCCATATAAGGTATTACATCATAGCTTTTTCTTACTTCTCTTTTTAGATATTTATTATCTAAAAAAGGTAAATACTTATTACCATTTAAATCACTTTTGCCATTAGACTCTACATAAGCATCTAGCTGTTCTTTTAATTCTTTCACTCTTTTTTCCGCTTCAAGCTTTGTCTTTCTATACATATCATACTGCATAGCTAATTCTTTGAAGCGTGAATCATCTATCTCTGCTTCTGAAAAATCTATAATTTTACATTCAACCATTTTATCATCCATTCTTTAAGTCTTAACATTATATCATACTTTTTTAGTTTTGTCAAGCATTATTAAATAATTTTTGTAATTCCTATTTCTCTATACCACTTATCCCTCTTTACACCATGCTTATTAAAAATTGCCATAAAAGGATGTCTGTAATCATAAAAAAATACATTAGTCTTACCATCTTTAGTTCTTCGTAACCTTCCTAAAATCTGTATTAAATCTTTCTTGTTTGCTACTGTAGATACAAGAAATCCTCTCTCCCATGATTTTACGTTAGTTCCTTCACAACTAATAGAAATAGTAGCTAATGTAATTAATGCTTCTTTCGTTTCTGCTTTTTCTTTTATTTCTGCTTTTGTTTCTTTCATATCTCCATAGTATTTCTGTATTCTTGGGCACTTATTTACCAACATATCATATAATAAATTTATATGCTCTTTTTCTTTACAAAATACTATACAAGATTTTCCTAAGTTATATTCTTTTGTAATATCATCAACAACTAATCTGTTAAATGTTAAATCTTCTGATACAGTTTTATAAGCTTCCTGTAAATTAACAGGTAAACTATCAACTTCTTTTGTACTTAATAACTGTGTTATTAAAGCTTTCCATTCTGGCGTATGTGGCACAAATACTCTATCTTTATATACTAATGCTTTTACTTTTGCTCCACTTTTTGTCCAGTAATAATCAATTACTGGATTCCATTTCAACTGACTCTCTCTCTTTATTACAAAAATATCTTTTGTATCTATAATATCAGAAGTTTCAAATTCTCCTTTGTATTCATACAATGTATGCCCACAAATTAAATCTAATACATCTGCTAATCCATCATTTCTCATTTTAGTTGCTGTTAACCCTAAACGATATCTGGCAGGAAAGCCATTCAGAACACTGTATATCTTAGCAGAACACCTATGACATTCATCACAAATTAACATTGATATATTTTCTTTTAATTTATCAAGCTTTTCGTCACCTAGCCTAGAAAGAGTCTGTATCGTAGTTAAAGTAATTTGTTTTCCTATATTGAAAACCTTGCCTTTTACTAAACCTATTTCTATTTCCCCATAGCACAACAAAGCATCTTTTTGCCAACCATCTATTAAATCGTCTTTATTAACTATAATTAATGCCCTTTCTTTTAACTTCCCTGCCAGCATCAAACCAATTATTGACTTACCTAACCCTGTATTTATAACAAGTGTTCCAGTATTATCAGTGAAATGCTCTATTGCTACCTGTTGTACTTTTCTAGGCTGGATTTGTACTGATGGATATTCTATATTATTAAAACTAATTGAGGCATCTTCTATAACTTCATAATCAAAAGGTATCTTATATCCTCTAGGAACTTCTAAGCTATCCCCTATTTCTTTATAATAATAAAGAAATTCTGGAACTTTAGTGCTCCCCCATCTAGAGAATTTAAGAATACTTTCATATTCAGGATTTTTAAAAGTTAAATCTTTTTTTATTTGCTCTCTTTCTGTATTTGTTAAGTTTTTTAATAATTGAGAGTTACTTATAAAAACTTTAATAGCCATTTTTATTAATCAAAAACCCTGAAAATGTCTGCAAGAGATAGACTCTAATGTACGTATAGAATCCTCAGTTTCAATTTCTCTAAGTTTACGTCTATATTCTGTGGTTTCATCTTCAAACAGCTTTCCCAAACAGTTTGTAATTTTACCTTTTCTTGCAAACCCAATTTGCTTAATTTCCCTAATAGCCTCATTCATTGCTTTACGATATAAAGGATTTGTATTTGTATCCCTTAATGCCCTTAAAGTCTCAATAACTTCTTTTGTTTGTTTTCTCGTCTTAATATATTCCTCTGTTTTTAATTCGTACATATCCCCTAATAAACTCATTAAACCATCTCCTATCTTTTATACTATTATACCATATTTTTTTCTTTTTGTCAAGTGTTTTTTATTCCCATTCAAAAATTGGCAAACACCACTTTATAGGTAAGGCATATTTAACTTCTTTATAACAGATTTCTTTATAACCTTTACTATCATCTCTGATTTTTAAGGCATCTTCTGAAACCCCATCTTTTAACATATTCCATAATATATTAGCATCTACATAACAAGCATTTCTAAACTGTATTGAATTGTGCATAAACCAAAGCCACTCAGCATGCCCTAATCCTTCCTTTAATTTTACCATTTTTTACTCCCATTCAATATCAGAATACCTAACTTCTTCAAACCAAAACTCAGGAAAATAACAATACTTTCCATTAGAATATTCAAAATTATAAATTAGTATACCTTCAACTGATTCTAAGTTTAAACGCTTTTTTGATACCCCAGTAGAAAGCTCTTTCCAAAGATTATGAGAAGCTTTATAAGAAAGTTTGTCAGTTCCAAATATAGCCCTAAAAATTCGATAATCTACACCACTTTTCAATGCCAACATTTTCATTGTTCCCACCTCGTTGAATCTATTATACCATGCTTTTTTCATTTTGTCAATAAAAAAAAATCCCTTACTTAGTAAGGGATTAATAATCCATTTTATTTCCTAAAACATCTACATATACTGCTTTATATTTATATAACCTTCTTATACCATCTGCATTATACAGTATCGCTAAGTCCGCTAAATCATCAACAGTATAAAGTTTAGGAACTAAAATGACACAAGCTTTTAATAATTTTTTAAATTCTTGGTCTTTACAAGTAGGTGATAATATTGTTAATTCAGAGCCAACGTTTGTTTGTATATCATTCAATATTTTCAACAACCGTTTACTCACTTTAGGCGTTGCCCCACAACATTTACACTTAAAATTATCTACTGTAATTGTACTAACCATATTTCTCTTCTACAAGACTTTTCTTGTAGTTCCTCCTGTTACCATCTCGAAGTTACCCCTCTGGTATCTATATGAACCCAATCTCCATAATAACCTATGCCTAACTGGTCTTCTAAACCCCACGCTTTTGCCGCCGCTAAAACAGTATCTGCTAAAGCCGTATCAGTATCATCCTGACCAGAAATATGAATATCTGCGGCACATCCTTTTGTGTGATAACTACCTAATTCTCCACCACATGCCGCATTAACTCCATCATCTACAGTCCTATATCCTGATTTAAAAGTTGTTCCATATTCAGAGTGATATTTTGTTGTATTGACTACCCAATTAGGATTCCAGTCTCTCAACATATCTAATATTTTAAATAAATTTGCTGTTTTTTCATTATTTGTGCATAACTTCCCATTTTCATTGTCCCACGCATATTCATTACTGTTTCTGCGCCAACAATCCCATTCTGTTACGCTCCAATGTTTACTTTCGTACATTGCAATCACCTTCTTTTTTATCTTCCTTCTGTACTTCTTTTTCTAATTTATCACTTTCCCCATCTCCGTCTTTATCTATTATAGATGCCCCATAAAAGAATATAGCGGCAATCGCTTCTGGGGAGAATAAAACTTTTGTTAAAGCTAGTAAATCAGATAATGCTATTACACCCTTAAATATTGCTTGATATGCCCAAGCAAATATATAAGCTAGAACAGTTGTTATTATTAAAACAATCATTATATAGAGAAGCTTTAAACTCCCTCCAGCAATTTTAGGCTTTACAAGAATTTTTGATTTAATAATATTTTTTAGCTTCTCAAACATTATAAAACCTCATTACTTTAAGATAAGCGCAAGTATACTTATAAACATGCTTATTATTCCTGATAAAAATGTTGCTAATCTAAATATATCAGAACATTTATCATCTATAACTTTATTAAGTTCTATTTTGTTTTCTTTTGCTTCTGCTCTCATCTCATCTAATCTCTTGAAAATTGTCTTTATATTATTTTCTACTGTCTTTAATTCTACTTCTTGTGTTTGTGTTTTTTCTAAAAAAACTCCAAGACTTTCTGAATTACTTTGTTGCTTTGTTTTTATTACTGCTAAATCTTCTCTTAATTCTGTCTCAAAATCTCTGTTCACTACACCCCTCCGTTCTTACAGATAGTGTAGACGTTCCAAACCTCTACACATAACCTCTATGAAATTATTTACCGCATTCTTTAGTTTTGTGTAGAGTCCCATATTATTTTCCTTCTTTCATATTTTTTATCTGTGTTGTTAAGCCTTTATTTTTACTTTGAAGATTCTTTACTTTTTCATTTAATTCTTCTATTTGTTCTTCACATTCTTTTAAATGGGCTATTAATTCATTTACCTTTACTTCATCTTCTAATCTAGAATTATCTAAAGCTGACATTCTCTTTTTAACTCCCATTAATTCATGTCTAACCTGTTCACATTCTCTAACTTTTTCTACCTTTTCTTTGCGTAATTCATAAATTTCATCTTTTAGTTTTAATACATCTTTATCATAACGATTTTTAAAAACTAATTTAAATATCTTATATAGATATTCCTTCATATTAACCTCATTTCTTACGGACAAATTTCCGCTTTCCTTAAACAATTTAACGCTCTTTGATTTAAATAGGATTTTTTTAAATCAAAACAATCAAATAACATTATATTTACTTCATTTGATAAGGCAAAAACTTCATCGCTTAATTGAAATAACTGTAAACACATTTCTTCACACTCTTCTTGTGCAAAATAACGAACACACCGAATATAAAATTTATCTACAATTTTCAAGATAAAGTATCCTCCTTATTTTTTTATTTTCTTCTTTTTCTTTGCTCCACTACAAGCCATTTTTACACCCCCTACTAATTATCTAAATTGTAAGTGGCTATCAATTCTTTTAATTTAGTTTTAGTTTTTACAATCTCTAATTCATTATAACATAATCTTAATTTTTCACGTTCTGCCCTAATAGAAGCATACTCACTTTCACTTAAAGCACCATCTACAAATTTTAAACACTTATAATCAGACTCTTGTAGCCTACTTTCAACTATACCAAGATATTTTTGTCTATCATTTTCAAATTCTAGTGCTTTTTTTTCTTTTTCTAAAGCTTTTATGTCAATTTCATCTTCAAAAACTAATTGACCTTTTAAATCTCTTATTATAGCTCTATCAGTTTTCAAACAACCAGAACCATAGTAAACTAAACTACAATCTATAATATTTCCATTACTGTCTAACCTATAATACATTAGTTATCTCCTTTAATTAATTTTCCACAGTGCCACCAGAGTGGACAATGTTAATATTAGGGGGTGTGTTGGGAACTGAGATTTCTATAGGTTCGTCATTAAACTCAGCCGCTACTCTGATATCACTATCAGGCATAATATAAGTGAGAGGATTCTCTATCTTTATTTCTTTCTCCAATGTGGTAAGATTAATAATTTGCCAATTTAAAAACTCAACACCCACATCAGGTACAGCAGTTAAAATAATTTCATCACCAGCATATGCTTGTGTATTACCATCTCCTGATGTTTTATTGCATCTAATCTGACCACTTACTGCAAGTTCTAAATCTATATTATGAATTACGGGGGGGGGGGGGGGGGGGGGGGGGGGGGGGGGGGGGGGGGGGGGGGGGGGGG
>ERZ1023698.38-NODE-38-length-40982-cov-13.053021_pt1 | contig 40982 bp, 75 predicted proteins | sample MGYA00380349_ERZ1023698 | MGnify/ENA primary metagenome ERZ1023698 (study PRJEB33179, sample SAMN07449027) | human gut metagenome | biome: Human-gut; feature: Human associated habitat; material: Faeces | host: Homo sapiens | place: India:Kasaragod | collected...
CTATCGTGGCGCAGCGTCAGCCACCGGCGATCAGGGCGCAGCGTCAGCCACCGGCAAATCCGGCGTAGCACTCGCCGCCGGGTTGGAGTGTAAAGCGAAGGGCGCGCTTGGCTGCGCGATCTGCTGCGTGGAACGCGGGAAATGGGACGGTGAAACGTATCCCATCCTTGCTGTCAAGGCGGAAATTGTAGACGGGGAAACAATCAAGGCTGATACATGGTACATGCTTATAAACGGCGAATTTGTGGAGGTTACATAGAATGACTGACGTTGAATATATCCTTGAGGCGAATCACCGGCGCGCAAGAGAGCGCGAACTCGGCGAGCGGTGGGACAAGATTATCCGGAAGCGGAAAAGGAAGTCGGAGCTTTTGAAGGTTTCGGAGGCTTTCTGCTTCTCAATTGGCTGCGTCCTTCTGGGCGGCACGGCGGTCCTGCTGGGCTTCGGGCTGTTCGAAGCGGCGTTCACGCTCGGCGGCGCGGCGGTGATCTTCTTCGGCGGCGCGGTGCTTATGGAGGCATGATGATATACCCGTGTAAAAAATGCACACACGACACAGGCAAGTGCCGCTGCCTTGACTGGCAAAGATGGTTCTCTGTGGAGTTTGAGGCAGAAGCGGCGAAGGTGCTTGCTGCGACGCACGCAGAGCCGTTACCCGCGCCGCCGAAGATATTCTATCGCGAGATTGTTTTCAGTTCGATCTTCACGCGGCTTTGGAGGTAGATATGAAGCAGGCTGAACGGGTTTTGAAGTACATGCGCGACTTCGGCAGCATTACGCAGCTCGAGGCGATTCGGGACATCAGCTGTATGCGTCTGGGGGCGAGGATTTTTGATCTCAAGCGCGAGGGTTACGCGATCAAGAAGGAAATGGAAACGAGCAAGAACCGGTATGGCGAGGATACGAGCTATGCCAGATATAGGTTGGTGGAATGATGAAAGATAAGCAGCAAGCGCAATGTATGTTTGACCGGTTCGGCGCTGAGATTTACGAAGGCGAAGAATACTTCGCCGGAAACGATGGAGATATCTTCGTGTGCGATTCTGAGAACTTTGACCCGGGCAATCATGTCATTTGCGATCTGGTAGAGACGATGGGAACAAAGTGGATATTAGAGCAGCTGGGGTATCAGAAGAAGACGTTCTGCGCCGGCTGAGAAGGAGGGTAATATGCTGAAAGGATTTAACGAGCTTGTACAGATCGACGTTTTGCCGTTCTGTGACAAGCGGAAGGCGAAGGACGACAGTGGGAAGCCGATTGAGGTTCCGTATCTCCCGTGGGCAAAATGTAAAATGCTGCTGCACGAAAACGGAGCGAGCGAGGTCTACTTTGTGCCGCTGAAAAATGAGACTGGCGGGTACTTATTCCAGTCAAAGGAAGTCCATGACAAGAATGGCAGAACGACGGGGTGCTATTTCGTTTCCGTCGAAATCCACATCGACGATAAAACATTCCGCATGGATATGCCGCTGATGAACGGGTCCTTAGTCGTCTACGATGACACGTTGAATCAGCTTCGGATTTCCAACGCTCATGCAAGAGCCTTTGTAAAGGGCGTGGCAATTCACACAGGGCTTGGCTTCAAGCTTTGGCTGAACGACAAGGACACGGAACGCGCAGACGATGACCTTTCCCAGCACAGCATTATGGCGATCAAGCAGAGAATCGAACAGCTGATCACTTTGAAGCTGCAAAACGGGGCGGATATGAGCTATATCCTCTCCGGGCTTGGGCTGAATCAGAAGAAGTTCGATCAGCTGATGGCATCGTTCGGTAACATTCAGTATCTGGAAAACACGCTGAAACGCTTATGATTCACGATCACGACAGAAGCGGATGGTTCGGCGCTTCGGACACGGCGGCGATCATGGGCAGATGGGACACAAAGACGTTCCGTAGCTTTTGGTTGCAAAAGCTCGGCGTGAACCGCGACCACTTTTCAACACTGGAAATGGATACCGGAAGTGCTTACGAACACAGGATTCTGGAGCATATTGGCATCCGAAAGATGGACAGGCAGATCAAGATTCGTCGGCTTCGGCTTCGGGTGAATCTGGATGGCGAGGACGCGCAGGAAATATCGGAAGTAAAGACGCACAAGGGAGAATCCTTCAAGGTGTCCCGTACGTACTGGATGCAAGCACAGGTTGAAATGTTCGCTGCGAAAAAGGCGCTGCGTATCGTGGCGTACCATCTGGAACCGGAAGACTACAGAAACTGGTTTCGGGAGATTGAGGACGATAGGTTGTCCTATCATCCGATACCGTATGATCGGGAATGGGTAGAAAGCGAGTATCTACCACGGCTTCGATATCTTGCGAAGTGTCTTAGAAAGGGGGTCATTCCGGTTGAAAGAACTGAACATCGTTGAAGCTTCGTGGAGCATGGACGCTTCGGGGAGCTGGCTGAAACTCAAGCCTGAATTTCCGGCGCAAGCCCAGATGGTAGCCGGGGAGATGGACCCGCAGAAGAAGTACACGGTCACGATCAAGGAATTTCGCAAGAAGCGGAGTCTGGACGCCAACGCTTATGCGTGGGTTTTGATGAACAAACTGGCAGACAAGCTGAACATGGGCGTGCGCGACCTGTACCGGCACTACATCCCGGACATCCCGGAAAACAGTCAGGTGGTCTGCGTGCCGACGGAAGCGGTCGAGAAGCTGCAAAGCGGATGGGAGCACAACGGAATTGGCTGGTGCAGCGACACGCTCAAGTCAAAGCTACCGGGCTGCACGAATGTTGTTTTGTACTACGGAAGCTCGACGTTTGATCAGAAGCAAATGGGCGTGCTGCTCGATCTTATCATTGAGGACTGCAAGCAGGTCGGCGTGGAGTATCTGACACCGGAGGAGCTGGAACGGCTCAAGGGGAAATGGGATGCGTAAGGAAACGAGCAAAACAAAGATACCTGAGAAGGTCAAGAAAGCCGTCTGGGCGCGCGACGGCGGGCGCTGCATCGTCTGCCTTCACCCCGGCAATCCGTGGTGCCATTTCATACCACGCTCGCAGGGCGGGCTTGGAATCGAGCAGAACATTGTGACGCTATGCGATAAGTGCCACAACGACTTTGACCAGACGGCAAAGAGGAAACATATGCAGGCGTATATCAGACACTACTTAAAAATGAAATATCCCGGGTGGGATGAAGAAAAGCTTATTTACAAGAAAGGGATGTAAGCATGGAAGAACGCAAATCGTTTGTTTATCTGGATGCAGTTCAGTACAAGGAAATGGTGGAAAAAAGTATGCAGCTTTCGATGCTTGAGAGAGCGTACAAGGAACTGAAATCGTATGAGATTGACGTTATCCTGAAAGCCATTTTTGGCGCTCCGGAAGAGAACGAGGGGGATACGGAGGACGGCAAATGCTGAACCACATTGTTATTATGGGCAGGCTCACACGGGACCCGGAACTGAGAAAGACGCAGAGCGGAACGTCCGTTGCCTCCTTCACGCTGGCGGTCGACCGGGATTTCACGCCGGAGGGCGGAGAGAAAGAGACGGATTTCATTGACTGCGTTGCCTGGAAGGGAACAGCTGATTTTATAAACGGTTACTTCTTTAAAGGAAGCATGGCTGTCGTGGACGGACGGCTGCAGCTGCGCGACTGGAAGGACAAGGACGGAAACAAGCGCCGGTCTGCAGAGATCGTGGCAAACCGTGTTTACTTCGGCGAAGGCAAGCGAAACACCGAACCAAAGGACCCGGCAAACCCCGGCGGGTTTACGATGATGGAAGATGACGGCGAAGAACCGCCGTTCTAAGGCGGTGGCGGGATGGCAAACAACAAAGACCCTGCCGTCTTGTTTTACACGTCGGATTTCCTATCCGGCTGTGCCTTGATGGATATGCGGGAGCGTGGGCAGTATATCACGCTCCTGTGCCTCCAAAGAGAGCGCGGGCATATGACGATGCAGGAAATCATACGGGCTGTCAAAAAGCCGTCAGACGAGGTTATGAGCAAGTTTCAGAAGGATGAGGACGGCAAGTACTTCAATCGCCGGATGGAGCTTGAAATCGAAAAACGGGACAAGCATTGCCAGCGTCAAAGGGAGAACATCAGCAAGCGTTGGAACAAAGAAAATGATAACTCTGGTATGGCTGATGGTAGTGCTTGCGGTAATACCACGGTATTACCTTTAGGAAATGGAAATGGAAATAGAAAAGAGAGTAGTTCTATTTCTGAGAAGAAACGTAAGAAATTTATACCACCTACGTTGGAAGAGGTTTCCGCATACGCGAAGGAGCGTGGGACCCCGAATCTGGCACAGAAATTTTTCGACTATTATTCTGCCGGAAACTGGGTCGACGGGAAGGGAGACCCAGTGCGGAACTGGAAACAGAAGTTTTTGACGTGGGAATCGAAAGAACGTGAGAAGGGTGCGCCGTCACAGCCGGGGAAGAAGCCGGGCTACAACGTGCAGCATCACGACGGCGATCTGAGCGACTTACAGAAAGCGGCGATTCAGCGGATGCTGGGGGAGGAAGCATGATGAAGCAGGGAGCCGAGACTTGGATTGTCATACCGGAGCCGCTGCCGATTTACCCCCGGCTCATGCCGAAGCTCAGAACGCCTTTAAGGGCGCGGAAGTATCCGCAGAAGATGCAGAACAAGACGTTTTACCTCGTCAGCGTCAAGGACCCGGAGGACGGGCGGCGGAAGATTATCACCGTCCGGGAACCGGAATGCTGGGAGGCAGAAGTGACAGTGCAGGTCAGGAGGAAGGAATGAATAATTTCGGACCATGCACGCAGGATTGCCCAAACCGGAAAGCCGGTTGCAGCGCGTCCTGCGAGGCTTGGAACGCCGTGAAGGGAGAACGGCTGAGAAGCTACGGAAGGCGCGCCGAGATCATCGACATAAGCCAGATGACGGACGGCGGCGCGAGAAACTGCCGGAGGGCGGCAAAAGGGAAACGGAAAATAGGAGGGGCGATGTGATGCTGACGCATTTGAGTCTGTTCAGCGGCATCGGCGGGCTTGACCTGGCGGCGGAATGGGCGGGCTTTACGACCGTGGGGCAATGTGAATTTGCAGACTACCAGACGAAAGTTCTAGAAAAGCACTGGCCGGACGTGCCGCGCTGGCGGGACATCCGGACATTGACAAAGGAGAGTTTTTATGAGCGCACAGGACTTCGAGCAGTTGACGTTATTTCCGGCGGATTCCCCTGCCAACCCTTTTCCATGGCTGGAAAGCAAAAGGGAAAAGAGGATGATCGTTACCTCTGGCCGGAGATGCTCCGAGTTATCCGAGAGCTGCGCCCGCGCTGCGTTGTCGGTGAGAACGTACCTGGAATCATCAAGATTGCCGCCGGGCAAGTGGTCAAGGATTTGGAGCGTGCAGGCTATCACGTCGTCGTGTTCAATTTTGAAGCTGCGGCTGTCGGAGCTTGGCACAGGCGGTCAAGGGTATTCTTCACAGGTCTCGCAGATGTGGCCGACACCGACGGTGGTTGGCTGCAAGATGGCATCAGAAAAGAGAATCAACCTGCGCGTAGCCGGGAAAACGACATTTACGAGCAATCAGGGCACACGTGGGGGGTCGGGCAATCTGCGGGAGCACGTGTTAGCCCGGACGAAAGGGCTGTGGCCGCCGCCAAGCGCGGCAGATGCACATGGGACGCACGGCGGGGGCAATCACAGGAGTTTGCGGACGGACGTTGTTGGGCAGCTGAACCCGATGTGGGTCGAGTGGCTTATGGGATACCCAATCGGGTGGACAGACTTAAATGCCTCGGAAACGCTGTAGTGCCTCAGCAGGCTTACCCGATTTTTAAGGCATTGAGGGAGGAAGTTTTGATATGAAGGGTGTATACAAACTCATAGTAAGCGGGATAGACGAAAATGGCTATCAGTACATCTCAGGCATGCTTGAGCCTGAACGGCTTGACTCTAACGGCTTTCGCGTCGGGAAAGCATTTAGCGTCGAGATTTACCACGACAAAAACGAATCGTCTCTTTGGACGTTCCAGTGGGTAGGCGGGGCACCGCGCAACTGGACGCACATAAAAACATTCCGGGACGAGATCATATGCGAGAACGAAGTCCCCGCCCTGCTCAAAAAATACGGTCTGATATCGGAGGAAGATGCGCTATGACAACAAAAGAGATCGTGCGGGCGCTGCGGTGCATATCTACACCTGAGTTAACGCACCTGTGTACTGGATGCAAATACCGCAAAAGAAAAGGCTGCGATGCCGACGAAATGAACAAAGACGCCATCCGCTTGATCGAGCAACTGATCGCCGAGAGCGCAGACCTGCGCAAGGAGATCGAGTGGAAGGATAAGGCTATTGCCCTCGCCCAGAGAAAGCAGGCGGAAGCAGAAGCCGAGAGGGACGCGCTTCGGGAGAAACAGCGGTGGATTCCGGTGACAGAGCGGTTGCCGAAGCCGGAAATTGATGTTCTGATTGTTTGCAATCGAAATGGCTACCGATTCGTCACACCGGCAATCTATGAGGATGGGAAAATGCTGACACAGGACAGCGTTTGGAATTGGAATGAGATATACACATATGGGCTGTACAGCGAAGAAGCCGACGATTACTACATCCCGGAGGGTTGGTGGGAGAACAGACAGTTTAATCCGGACGATGTGTACAACAACCCGGTAGACTGCGCCGTTACCCACTGGATGCCGCTGCCGGAAGCACCGGAGGTGGAATGATGAAAGATGCATTGAACTTTGACGAGCTGTGCCATCAGGTTTTTGATGGCAAAAACGACGGTACGAATTACCTTGCGTGGGAGACAGACATATGCTGCGGAAGATGTGGACACAAGCTCCACGTGTACTACTGCGAGGAAAGATTGTACCTCATCGAATGCGCGGTGTGCGGCACGAAAGCATTGACCAAAGCGGAGAATGTGGTGTTTGCGGCGTACAAGACGCTTGCACATATGCCAAAAATTGAGGAGGACGAAGCGCAGTGCCGCGAACTGCCGTGTAAGTATGACGGAAACTGCACGCAGAAGGAGGTGTGGGAACGGCTCAAAGCATATGAAGATTCGAGGTTATCCCCGCAGGCGTGCGCCGAGGCACGAGAGATAGAGGAAACACTTTCCGGCTGTGATTACTCCATCTCACGAATGGTGGAGCTGATGAAAGCCGACAAGGACAGGCGCGTGGTCGTGCTGCCGTGCAAGGTGGGCGATACGGTGTGGTTTAAGACATACAAAAATAACGCGCGAGATTGCATTGGCGTGCAACCACATGAGGTTACAAGAATATCAGCAAGCATCATTGTTCCGGGGGAAATTGTGGATATCGGTATCCCTGTGGACCAGATCGGTGTGAGAGTATTTTCGAGCGAGACCGAAGCGGTTGCGGCTGACGCGAAACCTCCGGCTGGAAATTCCATTTTGGAAGTTTAGGAGGCGAAGCAGGATGGAACGGATGACAAGCCGAGATGAGGATTGCGTGCTGGTAAACGGTCACGCGCTGGGTTATGCGACGATCGGCGAACTCGTCCAGATGGCGGAACGTCTCGCAGCGTATGAGGATATGGACAGTAAGCGGCTCAGACCGGGCGATACGGTTTGGCTGTCTAAGATGTTTTACACGCGCCCCAAAAAGCCCGTGCCGGTCACGGTAGACGCAATCCGCATTGACGTCAACGGCACAACGTACATAACCGGGCGGAAGAGATTCTGCGAGGAAGCAATCGGACGAACGGTGTTTTTGACAGAGGAAGCCGCCAGAAAGGCTTTGCAGGAAATGGAGTAGCAGATGAAGAACAGATTGACGGTCAGACACGGGATGCTGTCCGACCTCAGAGCATACTTGAAGCAAAGTGGCTGGAAACTCGAAGAACCTGTCGGCGAGTACGAGGTTCTGAGGGCACGAAATCCGAATTATCCGCGACCACTTCTGGTTCACAACCGGGCAGAACGCGGCGTTGGGTACACCATCGACGGGCGCGATGCGAAGATTTACAGCGGATGGGAACGGAACCGCCGCAAGCGTTGCCTCGACCCAGACTGGCCTACGCAGGAAGAACGGACACGGTATTTTGAAGGAGTGGACGGAGTATGAGTTTCAGTAAGAAAAAAACGGGAAGCGGTCGAGTCATGGAACAGGAGGGTAAATGATGGCTAAGTTTATCTCAAAATCGCAGATGGAAGAGCTGGAAGATGCCTGCGCGTTTGGAATCGAGGGGGCGAATAAGTTGCTCAAGAAATACGTCGGAATCCAGGTTTGCGCATACACGGCTTACAGCTACTACGACGAAAATGACAATTTCCTCGCGAACAGCGATGAAACAGATCTCGGCGATCTTCTGAAAAAGGCAAATGTGGAGGTGCGACATGGCGGCTGATTATATCCGGCGCGAGGATGCGCTATTTGCGTTACGGAAAGCAGAACGCGGTGGAAGCATGACGGCACTAACACGGTTGGAACGCGCATATGCCGAAATTCGGGAAATGCCCGCCGCCGACGTTGCGGAGGTGGTGCATGGAGAGTGGCAAGGCGAAGGCGACGGTTACGCCGACGGCGCACTTGTCTATGATGTGTGGAACTGCTCAAATTGTGGCTACTGCATTGATGACGGAACGGACGACCCGGAACGTCTGCCGAAATACTGCCCCAACTGCTGGGCGAAGATGGATGGAGGGAACGGCGATGCGACTGATTGACGCCGACGAAGCCAAAAAGCTGAATAAAGAGCAATGCGTGGGAGACTGCGGGTGCTGTTCGGACCTTCAAGACGACAATACATGTACGCTGATTGACAGGGCGCCGACCGTAGACGATGCCGTGATCGTGACGCGGTGCAAAAATTGCAAGTGGTTTGCGGACAACAACGGTGGAGAGTGGTATGGCTGCAAGATGTTTCATGCCGTTCGGATTACCCCAGAGGACGCACCGAAACCTGACGATTTTTGCAGCTGCGGAGAACGGAGGGAAGAATAAAGGATGAGCCTAACAGACGCTGCCAGATACACCACAATGATTATGGCGCAGAATCCAGACTGGTGCGCCAAAAGAATGGAAAACTTCGAGAAGTACATCACGGAAAATAGTGCTGGTGCTGCCGAGGTGTGTAATGAAAGGAAAGACAACTCCGCGATGAACACACACATTACAAACATCAAGGGCGACTGGCAGGAGATTCAAGACGCTTCGGGATATAGCGTCAACCGATATGGACAAATCAGAAACGATAAGACTGGTAAGATTCTGAAACCGTTTGGTAGCAGAGGGAAATATCTGGGCGTTGGGCTAGGAAGAGCTGGGTACCGAAGAGTACATCGTATTGTAGCTGAAACGTTCATTCCAAACCCGGAGAACAAGCCGCAAGTCAACCATATCGACGGAGACAAGGAGAATAATAGAGTTGAGAACCTAGAATGGTGCACTTTGAGCGAAAACCAGCGGCACCGTTTCGATGTTCTTGATAAGCATTTTTCAAAGGAAAAAATGGAAGCCATAACAGAACTTGCAGCTATCAAAAATCGCAAGAAGGTCCGCTGCGATGATACTGGCGAAATTTATTCCAGCATTAGGGCGGCAAGTGCAGCAACCGGAATCAGCCGTGCGAATATCTCAAATTGCGCACATGGGCGGTATAAACAGGCTTGCGGGCAGCATTGGAGTTTTGTATAGGAGGGAATTTTGAAGACAGAAATCATCAAAGTAAAAGGAGACTGGCAAGAAGTTGTAAACGATTGCCGGGCAACTGTAAAAAAACCGCCTCTTGGGCGCGAACCGAGTGCTGAATGGAAAAGGGCAATCCTAATCGCAGAGCATGACCCAATCCGAGATATTATCATCAAATTTCGATGGAAAGATATTAAATATTGGGTCGCCATGCACTGGAAGACACATATTTGGAGAAGCCGGGTTGATTCCCAGAGAAACGACAGGCAATCGAAGTACGACCGCAATAAGGCACCTCAGGACGCTAGGGTTGATTTTACTGGGGACCCAAATATTCAAAATCTGATTGATACCATGCGCAAGCGGTTATGCAGTCAGGCAGACCCGGAGACGCGCGAGTATGCCGAGGATTTCAAAGCGGCGCTGCATGAGGTGCAGCCAGAGATTTCGGACGTTCTGGTACCTAACTGCGTTTATCGGTGCGGCTGCCCGGAAATGCAGACGTGCGGGATGTACGAATGGTGGCTGAAATTTCACCCGGACATTGCAAGCACGGACATTCAGAAGCGGTATAACACTTACAACGAACTGTTTTGGAAAGTGAGGGCGAAGCGTGGGAACAATTCTTGCGATTGACCCCGGCAACGTTCAATCCGGCTATGTGCTGGCGGAGCACGACGGGCAGGAAATCCGGAAGGTGCTGGACGTTGGTAAAGTTCCGAACGAGGAGATATTCCCCGTTCTCTGCCGAGAGTATCAGCACCTGGCAATCGAAATGGTTGCCGGTATGGGAATGCCAGTCGGTCAAGAGGTGTTTGACACCTGCTTTTGGATTGGGCGATTCTGGGAATATGCCGAGCTTTACCGGAAGGGGTACCAGATACAGAAGATCTTCCGCCGGGAGGAAAAGCTTTACCTTTGCGGCAGAGCGTCAGCAAAGGATGCGAACATCCGACAAGCCCTCGTCGACCGCTACGCGCCCGGAGAGCCGAACTACGGCAAGGGAACGAAGAAGAATCCGGGCTTTTTCTACGGCTTCTCGGCGGATATGTGGGCGGCTATGGCGGTGGCTATGGCGGTGGCTGTGACGTATTTCGATAAGTACATAAGGGGGATACAGCTATGATTTGTCCGGGCTGCAACCGAAAGATGCGGTGCAAAAACAGCAGACCGACCAGCGACCGGATTATCAGAACACGAAGATATTTATGCGAAAGCTGCAGCGAGGTGCGCTACACTGTGGAAATTCTAAAGGAAACATACAGCGCGCTTTCGGAGCAAAGATTGAAGGAGGTAACGAAAAATGGGCATGAGTGAATGGGCAAGACGAGAAGTTGAAATTGCGTGCACACAAGAGCGCGGCGGAAAACCAAGCGACGAATGGGCTTACGGTTGTGCTTGCTATAAAAGCGCCTTAAAAGCGTTTGAGAGTCTGCTTGAAGATGACCACAGCGGCATGAGCATGTCCATTACAAAGCAGGTTTTGAATCGCCTAATTGACGGCAAACCGCTTTCCCCGATTGAGGATACGCCAGACGCATGGAATGAGGTCGGTTGGACGGATAAAGAACACAAATACACATGCTACCAGAGCAAGCGCATGAGTGACCTGTTTAAGTATGTATACGACGATGGGCATATAGAATACAGCGACATCAACAGATTCATTTGCAAAGATGAGCCAAGCGGTACATACTGGCACAACAGTTTTGTCGCAAATATTTTAGGAGAATTATTCCCGATTACATTTCCGTATACACCGTATAACAAGCCGATTATTGCCCACCGGACGACGGTATTGGTAGACCCCAAATTAGGCGACTACGATACAATGGCAATTTGGAGCGCTGAGACACCGGATGGGAAAAGAAAGGGAGTAAGCCGCTTTTTCAAGGAGTCCAACGGGAAGTGGCTGGAAATCGATAAATCGGAGTACATGGAGCGTTTTGAAATGGAGGGACGCAGACTTGGAAAAGATTAAGGGAGCAAAATACGACGACAACAAACCTCGACCGTCCACCGTCCCCGTAGAAGCCATACTTGCGGTCCTAGAAACGCGCATGTACGGTTTTAACAAATACGGAGAGGCTGAGGACTGGCGGCGTATCGCGCCGGAGAGATGGCACGAAGCGCTTTTAAGGCACGTCCTCGCGATTTGGGAAGATCCGACGCACATTGACGAAGAATCCGGGCTGCCGTCGCTGTGGCACGTGATGACAAACGGGGCGTTCTTGTGTGCGTGCTTGAAGGACAGTTTCAAAAAGGAGACAGAACAATAATGGAGGACATTACAAAGCAGGAGTATTCCGCATGGCTGGAAGAATCCCTGAAAACTGTGCTGGAGTTCAAACCATCGTCGATCTGCATTGTTGCGTCTGCTGAAGATGGGACAACGAAGACGGGATATTTCAACGCGACAGGGCAAGACAAGGCTATTTTTGCCGCTAACATTATGAGCGACGTTGTAATGGATATTGTCAAAATCAATGCAGAGGATATCAAGAAAATATTGGACGGAACAGAGTAAGGGGGCTGATACGGTGAGCAAACCGCGCTGCGTCTGGTGGTCATATGTAAAGCGGATGATTCGCGTCTATGAGGTTGATAGGCATATTGCCGACAAAAAGAAGCGGAGGCTGACAGAAGGTGAGTTCTCCGCCGTCGAGGATGCCATTGAAGAAACAAAACAGCTTATCGACGGGGCGGAACGCATCCGGCTCATAGATTTGGTTCTCTGGAAGCGTACACACACCTTACAGGGCGCTGCTATGGTGGTATATGTTTCGGAGCGCACAGCTCAGGAATGGCATAGGCAGTTTATCTACTTAGTGGCAGAAAAACGTGGTTTATATTCAAAAGTTTGCGTAAGAGAGCCTTAAACATAGTGTATCGTTGAGAGCGTAGAGGTGTATCCTCTGCGCTTTCATCCTTCTTACGGCTACGCAGCGTACTGCGGAACCTCCTTTTTCTTAGCTCCACCGGAAACCGCAATCCGGTGGAGCGTGAAAGGGATAACTATTTCGAGGTGGTGATTATGGCTGCGAGGTTGACAGATCGGCAAAAAAAGAAAATAGTTGCCGATTGGGTAGAAATGCAGTCGTACAACGCTGTCGCGAAGAAGCATGGCGTCACGCACCAGACTGTGAAGAGAATTGTTGACGCATCACCAGATATCAGCGAAAAAGTACAGCAGAAAAAAGAGGAAAACACGGCTGAGATGCTGGCTTTCATGGAATCGCAGAAAGGCGCGATGCAGGAAGCTATCGTTTTGCACCTGAAAGCGCTGACTGACCCAGAAAAAATCTCTACAGCGACGCTGAGCCAGATCGCGACATCATTTGGTATTATCGTTGACAAGGCAACGAAGAACACGGCCAGCAGCAATGACAGCCTGAATAAGCTGGACGGGCTGCTTAGGGAGTTTAGAGATGCTGTTAAGTCAGAAACAACTTGAATTTGCGAGGTACGCAAATCACCGCTGGAACTTTAAGGGAGGAGCGACCCGAAGTGGGAAGACGTATCTTGATTTTAAATGGATTATCCCACTTCGTATTCGGGAGCGTGCCGGTAAAGATGGGCTTGCCGTCATCCTCGGTGTCACAAAATCCACAATCGAGCGAAACGTGCTCGAGCCGATGCGGAATCTTTACGGCGATAAGCTGGTAGGAACGATATCAAGCGATAACACGGCTTGGATATTTGGCGAGAAGTGCTATTGCCTCGGTGCGGAAAAGGTATCTCAGGTCTCGAAAATCCGCGGCGCGTCAATCAAGTATTGCTACGGCGACGAGGTTGCAGATTGGTCGGAAGAAGTCTTTGCACTTCTGAAAAGTCGACTTGATAAAGAGTATTCCTGCTTTGACGGAACGTATAACCCGCAATATCCGAACCATTGGCTGAAAAGGTTTTTGGATAGCGATGCAGATATTTTTAGCCAAGTTTATACAATTGATGATAATCCGTTCTTGCCGCCTTCCTTCGTAGAAAACCTTAAGAAGGAATATGCCGGAACGGTTTTCTACGATAGATACATTCTTGGGAAATGGACGCTAGCCGAAGGACTTGTATACCCTATGTTCGGCGATTCCTGCATCGTGCAGGACATACCGGACACCGGCGATTATTACATTTCCATTGACTACGGCACGCACAACCCGTTTTCGGCTGGCTTGTGGTGCGTGACGAAAACGGAAGCGGTACGAATCGGAGAATATTATTACTGCGGGCGAGAAGAACGGAAAGAAAAAACGCCGGAAGAGTATTATTCAGAGGTCAAGCGCCTCGCGGGCGGGAGGGATATAAAATGCCTGATTGTAGACCCGTCGGCGGACGCTTTTATTGCCACCGCAAAGAAGCACCATGAGTTCAAAGTTCGCGGGGCTGTGAATGATGTACTGCCCGGCATACAGACAACGGCTGAGATGATCGCGTCCGGGAAGCTCAAAATCCATGAGAGCTGCGAGGACGCCATCCGCGAATTCGGGCTTTACAGATGGGATGAAAAAGCAGAATCTGACCGCGTCGTGAAGGAAAACGACCACGCTATGGACGAAATCAGGTACATGGTGATGACGGTCTTGAAAAAGCACTTCAAAGAACACAGATTTGTGCCGGAACTGGCGCGGTGAGGTAAAAGATGAAAACATATCAGGATTTTTTAGAGGTTGCGGAAAAGTCTGACCGGGAACGGATGGAATTTGTTCTGTCCGCGATAAATAATCACAAAGACTCGGATTTATACAAACAGGCGATTATTGCGAAGGAGTATGACGCGCACAGGAATGTGACGATTGCTAATTTTCAAAAGCTGCTTTATACGCTCAACGGGAAAGTCATTCCGGACAACTACAGTCCGAACTATAAGCTTCGGAGCAATTTCTTTGCAAATTTCATCACGCAGGAAACGCAGTATTTGCTTGGAAACGGCGTGACACTGAAAAAAGAGGAAAATAAAGCGAAGTTGGGCGCTGGGTTTGACACACGGCTCCAAGACGCAGCACACGACGCGCTCGTCGGCGGCGTTTCCTATGGTTTCTGGAATCTCGATCACCTTGAAGTGTTTGATGTGACAGAATTTGTTCCGCTTCTGGATGAGGAAAACGGAGCGCTTCGGTCTGGCATTCGTTTCTGGCAAGTATGCACAAGCAAGCCGCTGCGTGCTACTCTCTTTGAGCCTGATGGATTTACACAGTACATCCGGCGGAGCGGAGAAGAAATGATGATCTTGGAGCCGAAGCGCGGCTATGTGGCTGTGGAAGCGACTTCTGAGATTGACGGGACTGAACTCCTGGCGTATCAGAATTATCCGGGATTCCCTATTATTCCTATGTACGGGAACCGCGCAAAGCAGTCTGAGCTAGTTGGTCAGCGCGAGGCAATTGACTGCTACGACTTAATCAAATCCGGCTTTGCAAATACGGTTGATGATGCATCCGTTATTTACTGGACGATCTCCAATGCTGGCGGCATGGACGAGATCGATATGGCACGGTTCAAAGAGTCCATGCGGAGAATTGGTGTAGGTCTTGTGGACGATGACGGCGCGAAGGCGGAGGCTCATACGCTCACAATCCCGGTTGAAGCTCGGGAAGCGCTTCTTTCCAGAATCAGCGACGATCTGTACCGAGATTTTCAGATGTTGGACGTTACAAAACTGCAAGGCGGGCAGAAAACAGCGACGGAGATCAATGCGGCATATCAGTCGATGGATAACAAGGTCGATCAATTCGAATACTGCGTAATTGATTTCTTACAGGCGCTTTTCAAAATCGTTGGGATTGAGGATGAGCCATCTTTTACTCGCTCTAAGGTAACAAATCAGCTGGAACAAACGCAGATGGTGCTTCTTGCGGCAAACTACCTCGATGATGAGACAATTTTGAACAAGCTCCCGTGGCTGACGCAGGAAGAAGTCGCCGAAATTCTGAAAAGAAAAGCGGCAGAGGATATTGAGCGCAGCTTCGAGCCACCGGAGATGGTGAACGATGAGACCTGATAAGGGATACGACCTCACCGAAATAGAGTTAAAGGCGCTCGAAAAGCGGATATACGATTCTTACAAAGAAGCGTATGACGGTCTGACGGACATCATCAAGGAGTATTTCGCAAAGTTCGCAGACCGTGACGCTTCTGAAAAGGCACGGCTGGGCGCTGGCGATATCACCGAGGAACAATACAAGCAATGGCGGCTTGCGCAGATCGGGCGAGGCAAGCGATTCGAGGCACTGCGCGATAAAGTTGCAGAGCGCATGACAAATACAAACGCTGCTGCTGTTGCGTATGTCAACGATGCAACGCCGGGCATTTATAGTTTGAACCGGAATTTCGCGGCGTACACCATTGAACAAGTGACCGGCGATGTCGGATTTGACTTATGGGACGAACAGACTGTAAAGCGCCTAATTGTGGAACAGCCGGAGCTTATGCCGTATTACCCGCCGAAAAGAGCGTTAAAGCGCGGAATTGATCTTGCATGGGGCAAAAAGCAGATCACAGCCAGCGTCACAAGCTCCATTTTGCAGGGCAAGAGCATTAAGCACATGGCAGATGATCTACAATCCAGAATTGTCACCATGAACCGCGATTCCGCTATCCGGACAGCTCGAACGGCAGTCACGGGTGCGCAGAACGCCGGACGGATGGATTCTTATTTTGCGGCTGAAAAGATGGGGATTAAATGCCGCAAAGAGTGGATGGCGACGCTGGACGGAAGAACGCGCCATTCTCACGCGATGCTCGATGGTGAAGTCGTGGATAACGACAAGAAGTTTTCTAATGGTTGCCGTTTCCCGGGAGACCCGCAAGGAAGACCAGAAGAAATATACAACTGCCGCTGCACGCTAGCATCTGTGATAGAGGGGATTGATACGTCTGAAGGACAGCGTCGCGCCAGAAATTTTGAGACATGGCGAAATGAGCTGGTCGAAAACATGACGTATGCAGAATGGACGGGGTGGAAAAAGCGATGAACGTTGAATTTATCGACAATTCCGAAGAAGTGAAGTCCGCTATGCACGACGCGCTGATTCGCGCCCTCGAAAAGATCGGCATGACGGCTGAAAAGTATGCAAAGCGGCTTTGCCCGGCCGATACCGGAAATCTGAGGAACAGCATCACGCACCGCGTAAATGAAGGGGAACCAGCTGCATACATCGGAAGTGACACGGAATATGCCGCATACGTCGAACTCGGAACCGGTAAGTATTATCCGGGCGGGAGACCTACGCCGTGGGCGTATCAGGACGCAAAGGGGAACTGGCACTGGACGGCGGGCAATAAAGCACAGCCGTATTTGAAGCCCGCAGCGGCTGACCATGCATCCGAATACCGGCAGATCGTAGAGGATGAATTGAAAAATGGCTGAAAGTTTGCGTAAGAGAGCCTAAAATATGCGGTATAAATGTGGTAACAGTGAAGAAACGACTGTTGCCACATTTTTTGTTCTGTCGCGGCAAAGAACCGCCGACAAGGGAAAGGGAGATAGAACATGGCATTAACAAGGAAGCTCCTAAAGGGAATGGGGCTGACGGAAGAGCAGATGGACACGATCATTGAGGCGCACACCGATACCGTAGACGGGCTGAAAAGCGATCTCGCACGGTATAAGGCAGACGCTGAAAAGCTCCCCGGAGTACAGGCGGAGCTTGAAAACCTGAAAGCCAAAGGCGACGATGGCTGGAAGGATAAGCACGACAAGGTCAAAAAGGAATTTGATGACTACAAAAGAGAGCAGATGCAGAAGGAAACCAAGAGCGCGAAGGAATCCGCGTATCGGGAACTTTTGAAGTCTGCGGGTATCAGCGAAAAGCGAATCGACTCGGTTTTGAAGGTCACCGATCTTTCTTCGGTTGAATTGGAAGACGGCAAGATCAAGAACGCCGATGATTTGAAGAAGTCCATCAAGGAAGAGTGGGCAGATTTCGTTGTTACCACGAAACAGAAGGGCGCGGACACCAAAGACCCGCCCGCAAACAACGGCGGCGCTATGAGCCGGGACGACATCTTTAAGATCAAGGATGCTTCTGAACGGCAGGCAGCAATCGCCGCAAATCTCAATTTGTTCGGAAAGGAAGAATAATATGGCAGCAAAAAACAACCTGACCATGACGAGCGACGTTCAGGTAACCGCTCGTGAAATCGATTTTGTAACCCGCTTTGCGCGGAACTGGCAGCACCTGCGCGACATTCTCGGCATTATGCGCCCCATCAAAAAGCAGCCGGGCACCGTCCTGAAATCCAAGACCGCAAGCGTGACGCTCGCGCAGAGCGTCGGCGAGGGCGAAGAGATCCCCTACTCCAAAGCGACTGTCATCGAGAAGGACTATGCAAACATCAACGTCGAAAAGTACGCAAAGGCGGTCTCCATCGAGGCAATCAAGGAATACGGCTATGATGTCGCAGTCGCGATGACAGACGAAGCTTTCCTGTATGAGCTTCAGACCAACGTCACGAACCGGTTTTACGACTACCTGAATACCGGTCTTCTGAGCGTCAGCGAAACCAACTGGCAGCGTGCGCTTGCGATGGCGAAAGGCGCTGTTATCAACAAGTTCAAGCAGATGCACAGAACCGCGACAAACGTTGTCGGCTTTGTGAACGTCATGGACTTGTATGACTACCTCGGCGGCGCTGATATCACCATCCAGACTGAATTTGGCTTCCAGTACATCAAGAACTTCATGGGCTACAGCACCGTGTTCCTGCTGTCTGACGAAGAAATCAAGCGCGGTCGTGTCATTGCGACTCCGGTTGAGAACATCGTCCTATACTACATCGACCCGGCTGACAGCGATTTCGCCCGTGCCGGTCTTGACTACAGAACTGATGGCGAAACGAACCTGGTTGGTTTCCACGTGCAGGGCAACTACTCCACGGCGGTCTCCGAGTCCTTTGCGATCATGGGCATGACCCTGTTCGCGGAGTATCAGGACGGCATTGCCGTTGCTGACATTGACGAGACCCCGTCGCTCGGCACACTGACCGTTACTTCGGCAGCCGGAACCGCAACCGGCGACACGAAGATCACGGTTACCCCGGCAAAGGAAGTGTCTGGGAACGTCTACAAGTACAAGGTAGGTGAGTCGGCTGAGACGGTTACCTACGGTCAGAATGTCAGAACGTGGTCGACGTGGGACGGCAAGTCCGATATCACTGCGACGACGGGCAAGAAGATCACAGTCGTTGAGGCTGACGCGACTTACAAGGCGCAGAAGTCCGGCAACGCGACGGTAACGGCGAAGTAATGGAGGTGGCGGTGTGATGCTGACTGAATTATGTGGCGTGCTTCGAAACTGGTTCGAAACTGACAGAATCAGTGGTACGTACACGGTCGAAAACGGCAGCATCACACTGCCGTTTTTGCAAAACGGACAGTTTTTCCGTGTGGTGGGCTCTGTTTTCAACGACGGAGTTCACCAATACCCGGATTACGCGATGGCAGACGAGACATTTGACGGCTCTATATGGCCGATGTCTGTTCCTCCTGCACTTCTCTGCTTGGGAGAGGAAATCAAGGCGTGGCAGGAAAAGAACGGAGACATCGCCGCGAGCCCGTACACGTCGGAGAGTTTCGGCGGGTACAGCTATTCGAAAACGACTAGCGGGTCTGCAACCGGCGCTGGAATGGTAACATGGCAGTCTGTTTTTAAGTCGCGCCTGAACCAATGGAGGAAGATATGAGCTTACTTGACGATTTTGCAAGACCGTGTGTCCTCTTGGACAAAAGCCGCGTGCCGGACGGCGAGAGCGGCTATATCACGACGTGGGCGGAAGGCGCGGAGTTTTACAACTATCAGGCGCTTGATACGTCGATGGATGCAAGGAGAGCCGAAAAAGAAGGCGTGACAAGCGTTTACTCGGTTCTGGTTCAGCAAAGCGTTCCGATTGAGTATAACGACTTCTTCCGGGATAAAACGACCGGCGAGACGTACCGTGTAACATCGGAACCGATGGCAAAGAAAACCCCACGCTCGGCCAGCTTCGATCTCAAGTATTTCACGGCAGAAAAGAAGGCGTTACCGGCATGACAAAAGGACAGGCTCTACAAGAATGGTTTTCGCAGTTCCTGACAGCCTATTCGACGTCCAGCGTGCCGGACGATGCTGTTTTCCCGTGGCTCACGTATGAGCTTATTACGGGCGCATGGGATAGTGGAGAGATCGGGCTTACGGTGAACCTGTGGTACTACACGGAAAAGGAAGCAGAACCGAATGCCAAAGCGCAGGAAATTTCGGACGCGATCGGTTTTGGCGGCGTGTTCGTTCCGTGCGACGGCGGTGCAATTTGGATTAAGCGCGGAACGCCGTGGTGCCAGAACATCGCGGATGATTCCGACAAATACATCAAGCGGCGGTATTTGAACGTAACGGTCGAATACATTACCGCGAACTGAAAGGACTGATTTCATGGCGAAATTTACAAAAATTCCGGCGGATACGTTTAAGCAGCTGCAAATCAACGCTGGCGTTGTTTTGAGCGAATTTACGCCTGCAACCGGAACGTTTGAACCGGAGAACCAGATCGGTGCAACTACCGGAGGCGTTACATTTTCCGCGACACCGACGTATTCCGACTACGGCTCGGATGTGGACAATTGCCCCAAGAACACAATGGAAATGAAGCGGATGGACGATGTCGAAGTGAAACTTTCCGGTACATATGTAACGGCTACGACCGCCTCCGCGAAATCTCTTATGGCGGCGGCTGACATCGACGGCACAGATACGACGAAGGTTGTTCCTCGGCGCGATCTTTCGGCGGCTGACTTTGCGGACATCTGGCTTGTGGGCGATTATTCCGACAAGAACGGTGCAACGAATGGCGGTTTCATTGCTATTCGTCTTATGAACGCGCTATCGACCGGAGGATTCCAGCTGAAAACGGCGGACAAGAACAAGGGGCAGATGGCGTTTGAGTACACGGCGCACTATTCGATGTCGAAGCAGGACGTTGTGCCGTATGAGGTTTATATCAAAGCCGGTACGGCTGAAACGTAAGGAGAAGAAAGTATGAAATTTTCGGAACTTAGCACGGATAAGGCGGCTGACGTTCTTTGCGAGGTCAGCGTGTACGCGCTCAACATCCTGACGGACGATGAGCTGCGGGAGAGTCTGAAAGCACAGATTGACGCAGAGAAGCCTCAGACAGCCGGTGAAAAATACGCGATCGGTGCGAAGAAGATCGGGCAGTGGATTCCCCTGATCCTGAAAAAGCACAGAGAGGACACACTCGGTATTCTGGCTGCGGTCAACGAAACGACCGTCGAGGCGGTCAAAAAGCAGAGCGTCCTAAAAACCATGCGGCAGATTCAGGAGATTGTCAAGGACAAGGATATGCTGGATTTTTTCAAATCGTGCGCGTCGGAGGCGAAAGCGTAACGCTTGCGCTTCTGGCGGCTCCAAAGATAAGCGTGGGAGGGCTGATTCGCCTTTTGCCGATTTTGGTAAAGCGGCAGCAGGAAGAATCAGCCTTCCGCATTTATACGGCGGAGTGTTTGCGCACAATGACGGAAAACACAGCGAAATTCGCGGGCGGCAGCTTTGTTCAGGCGAAATATTCCGACCTGATAGACCCGAAGCCGCAGGACAACCGAACCTGCGAAGAAATCACCGCCGAGGTTGTTAAGCGGTGCGGACTGGTGGTGAAAGATGAATCTATTTGAACTTTTTGTAAAAATCGGTGCGGATACGACCGAAGCGAATAAAGGCATTGATGAAGTTGGGCAGAAAACATCCGGACTCGGGGAAAAACTGAAATCCGGACTTGCGACGGCTGGTAAAGTGGCTGTTGCTGGTGTTGCGGCAGGAACGGCGGCGCTCGGGACGCTCGGCACAAAGGCGGTCGAAGCGTATGCTGACTATGAGCAGCTTGTCGGCGGTGTGGAAACGCTTTTCAAGGACAGCCAAGATCAGGTTATGGATTATGCGAACAACGCATATAAGACCGCTGGCCTGTCCGCAAATGAATATATGGAGACGGTAACGAGCTTCTCGGCCTCTCTGCTGCAATCTCTCGATGGAGACACAAGCGCGGCAGCGGACAAGGCGAACTTGGCAATTACCGATATGTCCGATAACGCAAACAAGATGGGCACGGACATGACATCCATCCAAAATGCTTATCAAGGCTTTGCGAAAGCGAACTATACAATGCTGGATAACCTCAAGCTCGGTTATGGCGGCACACAGGCGGAAATGGAGCGGCTGCTTGCGGACGCAGAGAAGATTTCCGGCATCAAGTACGATATTTCAAGCTATGCGGACATCGTAGATGCTATCCACGTGGTGCAGACGGAAATGGGCATCACGGGCACGACGGCAGAGGAAGCGGCAAGCACGATTCAGGGCTCGTTCGGTATGATGAAATCCGCATGGCAGAATCTTGTGACAGGCATGGCAGACCCTGACCAAGATTTAGGCGTTTTGGTCGGGAACTTTACGGATTCTGTGGTCATCGCGGGGAACAATCTGATTCCTCGGATTCAGGAGCTTTTGCCGCGTATCGTCGAAGCGACAACGTCCCTTATCGGAACGGTAAGCGAACAGTTACCGGCGATTCTGGGCACGGTACTGCCGTCTCTTGTAGAGGGCGCTACAAACCTTGTAACCGGGCTTATGGCGGCTTTGCCGTCCGTGCTGTCGGTTTTTGCGGACGTTGCGCCGACGGTCATCAACACGCTCGTTCCGGCTCTCATTGAGCTTTTGCCGCAGATCACACAGACTGGCATTGATGTCATTGTATCGCTTGCACAGGGTATTGCAGACGCGCTCCCGCAGCTGATTCCCGCCGCAACGGACGCGATTATCGAAATCGTAGAGGTTTTGACCAGCCCGGAAAACCTCGGGAACTTGATTGACGCAGCGCTTGCTATCATTCTGGCTCTTGTTGATGGGCTTGTAGATGCGACTCCGAAACTGATTGCAGCAGTTCCGGACGTTATCGCGAACCTTGTCACGGCAATCATTGTAAATATGCCGAAAATTCTCGAAGCAGGCGTGGAAATCACAATGGCGCTTGCAGATGGGCTTATCAAGGCTCTTCCGGAGCTGATCGCGGCGATTCCGAACCTGATTCTCGGCATCGTGCAGGGCATTATCGACAATCTGCCGGAGATCATCATGGCAGGTCCCAAAATCATTGCAGCCCTGGCAACTGGCTTGATTGAAGCAATTCCGGATATCGTTATGGTCATTCCACAATTGATTCGGTCTATCGTGGACACATTCCTTTCGTTTGACTGGGGAAGCATCGGCAAGAACATTGTCGAGGGCATTAAAAACGGTTTCGTGAATATGTGGAACAGTTTCAAGCAGACGGTTGAAAACGTCTTCACGGGGCTTGTAGACGGTGTGAAAAGCTTCCTCGGCATCGCGTCCCCGTCTAAGGTCTTCGCCGGTATTGGCGGGTATATGGCGGAAGGACTCGGGCAGGGCTTTGACAAAGAATTCTCAAATGTCAAGCGTGGAATTCAAAGCCAACTCGATTTCGGCACGATGACCTTTGGAATGTCTTCCTTCGGTCATCTTCCGGCACTCGCCGGAGCTGGCACGACGAACAATTATTACAACATCAACGCTGACCGGGTGAAGCAATTCAACGACATCATCCGGATTACAGAAAATGAGCGTTTGACTTCGCGGATGGGGGTATCTGCATGAGAAGCGAAAACTTCATCGGCACCAATCAGGAAGGGCGCAGCCTCTCCGGCGGCGATACCTACAACTTTATCGTGCAGGCGAACGAAATCCGCGAAATCGACGATTTCATCCGCCGCATGAAAAACCAGAGACGAGTAGCCAGAATGGGGGTGACGTGAGGTGGCTACAACAATAAAAGTCCCGATTGAAGGGTTTGCGTTTCTGAACTACTACGCGCAGGGCGCTAATGACCATACCTCTTCCCCCGTGAGGCTGCAAAAGGATTACGACTATTTGCTCTTAAAATTCAAAACACCGACGGACGGGAGCGAATACAAACGAGTTATTTCTAATTCTTCGTATCTGTATACGTACATTCAAGACGCGAGTGGGGCAAGTGATGCTGATTATGATTCTTACTACAAGTTGTATCCATGCGCTGTCTTCGGAGAATTCGACGTTACCAACGTTACATATGCTACTCGGCCAGAAATAATCGTGCTCAGCACGTTCGTCGAGTACAACATTAAAAACATCCCGTTTTGGAGGCGAAGTTCGCTCGCATTTTCAGTTGAGCGAATGAAAAAAGGAATCGCCTGGCGAATTCAGACTGGAAGCTCTCCAGCATGGGTGGAATTTGCAACAAGCGGCAGCAACGCACCGTATGCCTCTGTATCGCTCGACGACTCTTACATTTGCCCACTCGAAATCCAATCCGTTTCTCCCGATTCTGGCTCTGTAGTTAAAACAACAGAAAATGTATTTTCGTGGGGGCTAAAAGACCCGGGAGTGTGCCTTGCTGATCTTAAGCAAACCTCTGCAGTCTTCCGCTGGCGCTCCGGGACGAGCGGCACGATCCACACGATCAGCGTTTCCGGCAACACGCAGAGCGTTACAGTTCCGGCCAACACCTTCGCTGGCACGACGAGCATTCAGTGGCAGGTCGCGGTCACGGCAAACAGCGGTGTGGTCACAACATCCGACTGGGTGACGCTCTCGACCGCAGACGCAACGCCGACCGCCGCGCCTCTGAGCCCGGTTGATACGGTGATCGACGGCTCAAAGGACGTACTGTTCCAGTGGCAGCACTCGATCTCAACCGGAACAGCGCAGAGCAAGGCAGACCTGCAAAAAAGCGCAGACGGCAGCACATGGACGACGCTTGCAACCGTGACCGGCGCTGCGCGGCAGTGGACGTGCCCTGCCGGGACGTTAACTTCCAGCATCAAATACTGGCGCGTGCGCACCTACAACGCCGACGGCATTGCGGGCGCATGGAGCGAAGCGGCGCAAATCGTCGTGATTGCCGCGCCGACGGCTCCGAGCATCCAGATCAAGAGCACGGGTCCGCGCCCGTCCATCAGCTGGCAGACCTCCGAGCAGGAGGCGTATCAGGTGGAGCTGGACGGAAAGCTTTCCGGCGGCACGCACTACGGCACGGACAAAACGTGGACAAGCCCAGCATATCTCGCGGACGGCAGCCACACGGTGCGCGTGCGTGTGCAGAACCAGTATGGCATGTGGTCCAATTGGGGAACGGCAGCGCTGCCTGTGACGAACACGCCGGGCGCGGCGATCACACTGACCGTGCAGGCGTCGAGCGTCGCGGATCTCAGTTGGCAGACCTCCGGAAGCTATGATTTTTACCTTGTGTACCGGAATGGCAAGCCGATCGCGAAGCTCACCCAGACGCAGTACACCGACGAGCTGTCTTCCGGGAACGTCACATATCAGGTGCGCGGCTGCTATGCGGATTCGAGCAATTACGGTTTGTCTAGCGCGGTCACGGTAACGATCACGACCGGACAGTATGTGACGCTCTACGGCATCGCGTCCGGGAAGAAAGTGACGCTCAAGCATTGCGGGCTCAAGAATCAGCCGGTGCAGAACGCGATCAACCGCGATATTCAGTACATTTTCATGTATGGCAGCACGTACCCGCACGCGGAAAGAAGCGAGTTTGTGACAAAGAAGGTCGGCGGCACGGCGGTTTTCCTTCCGGGCGAAGACAAAGCAGGATTTGACGCGCTGATTGGCGAATTGGTGTGCCTGAAAACGCAGTCCGGCGAAATGGTGATCGGATACTTGAACGAGACAAGCGACACGTCGAGAGTGAACCCGGACAAATCCGTCGTCAACTTCTCAATTCAGCAGATCGACTACGCGGAGGTGATCGACATTGATTCGTGACGTATCCTACCGCGTGGCGGTTCTTCGGAAAGGCGGCGAGGTATCGGCGCTTTCGTGGGCGGCGGGAAATGACCCGACGGTTTATTTCGATGCGTCCGGCGAGATCAAGTCGAGCTTTTCCGGAGAGTTCTATGTGAATCCCATTGTCGACCTGCTGTCGGACGAAATTCAGCCGATTTTGACCGTGGACGGCACGGAATATCCCCTCGGGGTGTTCCGCGCCGCGACGGTGACCACAGCGGTCACAAAATACGGAAAGACGGTCAAGGTAGAGGCGTATGACCGGTGCTGGCTGCTCAAAAGCAACAAAACGCAGACGAGGGTGCATTATGCAAAGGGCACGTCTTACTTGACGGTCGTCCAGCAGATTTTGACAACGTGCGGCGTGGCACTGGCTATCACGACAGCTTCTGCGGCAACGCTTGCCACAGACCGCGAGGACTGGGAGATCGGGACAGATTATCTGACGATCTGCAATGACCTTCTGGCGGAGATCAACTACAAGCCTGTGTGGTTCGACGTGCAGGGTATCGCCCATATCGAGCCTTACACACAGGCGCTTGCGGCAAACATCAAGCACCGATACGGCGGGGCGGAGATTCTGAGACCGATTTCGGCAGACGCTTCGGAGGAAACGGACATCTTTTCCACTCCGAATGTTTTTGTGTGCGTCTGCTCGAATCCGGACTTGGAAGATGCGCTTGTGGCGACGGCGGTAAACGAATCGCCGTCGTCCGCGACCTCAACATTCAAGCGGAATATGCGAATCGTTCAGGTGACGAAGGTCGACAATGTTGCATCTCAGGACGAATTGCAGACCATCGCGAACCGGCTGATGAGCGAGTCGCAGCAGACGGTAAAAACAATCAGTTTCGAGACATTTTCTGAGGGAAATCACGGTATCGGGGACGCGATCTCCATTGACCATCCGGATATCGGCGGAATCTATGAGGAAACCGCTTGGAGCATTACGCTTGGAGCGGGAGAGTTGATGAAACACACAGCGAAAAGGACGGTGATTGCATGATTCCGGGCTTATCGACGCAGAAAGAAAAGAAGGTAACAGCACCGACATTTGACCTTGCGACGGTCGGCGCGGTGTATTCCGACGGTTTGAGCCTGATTTTTGACGGCAGCACGACGGCAAGCGAAAAGCATTACAAATGCAACACGTCGATTTCGTTCAAGGCGGGCGACCGCGTGAAGATTTCGAAGATTTCCGGCTCTTACGTGGTGGATTACGTCGTCGGATTCCCAAAAACATAGGGGGGTGATTAAGTGTTTCAGAAAATTGCGAACGCTTTATCGGTGGAAGTAGAGGGAACTGACCTGACGAAAGCGACGAAGATTGAGTTTTACGTAAGGCAGGGATGTTCCTTCTTCCAGTACGAACCTACAGTAGTCGACGAAACGCACCTGCTTGTAAAAATTCCGTATGCAGACGCAATGCGGCTGCAAGCAAGCACTGTGAGGCTACAGCTTGCCTTAACGGATGGAGACGGGAACCCGATGGCGGCTGAAATCGTGCAGACGGACGCGAAAAAGTTCTTGAAGGAGGCGGGATATGATTAAAATGACGCTTTCCCAGCCGGAGATCAAGATGAAGATCGCCCCGGCGAAGGTGGTTTACACGGGAGATAGCAAGCCCTATGAGGGCGTATACGACGTAACGCCGAAGACTTACGAGCCGGTGGTCTTGCCGACCAGAAACCGGCTTTTGTCCCGCGACGTAAACGTTGCAAAAATCCCGCAGTATGAAGTATCCAACGCCGCCGGTGGGCTGACGCTCATCATGGGCGACGAGTATATGAACAGTTAGGAGTGAGCATATGGCAAACAAGTATGTAAACAAACTGATCGTTGGCACGGAGGTCAAGCTCGATCTGTCGGGAGACACCATTGTCGCGAGTGACCTCAAAAAGGGCGTCACCGCGCACGACAAGTCCGGCGCGCCGATCGTGGGCTCGAATGAGTTCGACGTAAACTCGCAGGACGCGACCGCCGCCGTGGCGGAGGTTCTGGCGGGCAAGACATTCTACGCGCGCGGCTCGAAGCTGACCGGCACCATGCCGGACAACGGCGCAAAGACGCTCGACATCGCAGAGAAAGACGACGAGCTTGCTATCGCGATGGGATTCCACGACGGCTCCGGCAAAGCGCGCATCAAGGCGACCGAAAAAGCAAAGATCATTCCCGGCAATATCAAGTCCGGCATTACCATTCTCGGCGTGGTGGGCAGCTACGGCGGCGAGGCGGTCAAGGCACAGGCAAACAAGAACGTCACGCCGAGCTTTGCCGAGCAGGTCGTGACGCCGGATGAGACATATGACTATCTGTCGCAGGTGACTGTCGCGGCGATTCCCGTCACCTACACCGACAACGCCGCAGGAGGGCAGACGCTCCAGATCGGAGGCTGATATGGCAGTCAACAAAGTCGCCCTGAACGGCGAAGTCAAGCTTGACCTGACCGCCGACACCGTAACGCCGGAGACGCTTCTCAAGGGGAAGACGGCGCACAACGCGGCGGGCGAGCTGATTACAGGAGTGTATGAGCCTATGAACATAAAACAGTACACCGGCACCCTCCTCGCCTCGGGCTGGGCTGCAGATACACATGGCTACCAGGCGCAGACGATCGTGATCACGGGACTGAAAGCGTCCTACGATGTCGATCCACAGTGGGACGTTTCTCTATCGGGCACGGACCCGGACGCGGACGCTGCACTTTTAGAGGGCTTTGCGCTCATCCACAACTATACGACTGGCACGAACAGCCTGACCGCCCAGTGCATCGGCAAAGCGCCGACGGTCAATATCCCTGTAAAGGTGGTGGCGTTCGGATGAGCGGAAGGAGTCCAAGATGGTTCACCGGAATCCGTGGCAACTATTCAGATAATCTTGCAGACAATACGTGGGAACAGATTATAGAAGTCTGCCAGAAAAAGATCGTCCCCCCAACGTGGAAGGTTGGAGATCAGAAGGCAATGACGATCGGCGGCACGGACTATCTGATTGACATTATCGGCATCAACCACGATGACTACGCCGACGGCTCCGGCAAAGCTCCCATTACGTTCCAGATGCACGACTGTTATAGCGAGAAGAAGCCTATGAACAGCACCGCGACCAACGAAGGCGGCTGGACGAGCTGCGCCATGCGAAATACGCACCTGCCAGCTATTCTGGCGCTGATGCCGACAGAGGTGAAGAACAGCATCCGCGAGGTGAACAAGCTGACCTCAGCGGGCAACCAGAGTGCCACTATCAACACCACGGCGGACAAGCTGTTTCTGCTGAGCGAGATCGAGATTTTCGGCAGCGTCAGCGATTCCATGAGCGGCGAGGGTACGCAGTACGACTACTACAAAACTGGCGGAAGCACGGTGAAGAAGCTCAACGGCTCTGCGTCTGACTGGTGGGAGCGATCGCCGTGTGCCAGCAACTTCGCGCGTTTTTGCCGGGTCATCAGCGACGGCAGCGCGGGCAGTAGCAACGCCAGCTTTGCCCGTGGCGTGGCTTTCGGCTTCTGCTTCTAGGGGGGTGTGTATCATGGGAATGTTTTTACGGCGCGGAACAGCGCCGCACAGAAGAAGTCTGGCTGACGTGGCGGAGGGGACGCTTGTAAAGCTAAACGAGGAAGGCACTCCGGTGGAGTTCTACGTGGCGTGCCACAACTACGAACCCGGTTTAAACGGAAACGGGAAAACGCTTTTGGTGCGGAAAGATTGTTGCGATATGCGCGTATTCAGCAGCCTCAACAACGCTTACGCTACCAGTGATTTGGCCGAATTTCTTAACGGACCATACATTGAAATTCTGGATACCGCAATCCTATCCGCAATCGGAACGACAAAGTTCTACTACACCCCCGGCAACGGCAATACCACCGTGACCACGCTACAGCGCGCGGTGTTCCAACTCTCCGTTACTGAACTGGGGGAACGCGGCAGCTACGCGAACACGGAGGGAACTGCGCTGCCGATTGCAAGCACGCTGCGAATTGCATACCACAACGGCTCTGCGTGTGTCCAGTGGACGCGCACCCCGTACACGTACGACCTCCGCAGCGTGTACTGCTTGTTCGCCAATGGCAGTCTCCACTACAACTATTACGATATTTCATACGGCCCGCGCCCAGCGTTCACCCTTCCGTCTGCCATCCACGTCAGAGACGATATGCTTATCGCATAGGAGGTACTATGTACATCACACACGACAATCAAACCTACGCGAACGTCCGGGTATACAGCACATCCGGCTCGGTCCGATTTACGGGCAATTCTCTTTCGGGGGTGACAGAGTTGACCGGTCCCGTCGGGGTCTTCGCGGACAACGGCTTCCAGATGCAGACCTATACGCCGGGCGACTTTCTCCGGCAGGACATCAAGGATGGGAACTGGCTGCTGACGAATACGCCGCTGCCGGAGCCGCAGCCGGTTGTTGCAACGCCTGTTGCCTACGATCTGAACACGTCCACGGCGTTTGCGGTGAAGCTGCTCATGAGCGAGAAAAAGCCCGAGACGGCAGACGAGATTATTAAATGCTCGGCGCTCTGGGACGAGTGGGAGCCGGGAAAGCACACGGTGGATGAGATCTTCACCGTGGGCGGCGACCCGTGGAAAGTCTACCAGAGCTACGACAACGCCGTCCATCCGGACATCGCGCCCGGAAACGCTGCGTGGTACACGTTCAATAAGCCGCTCCACGGCACGACAAGGGAAACTGCGCGGGAGTTTATTCAGCCGCAGGCGGGTACGGTCGATATCTACCACGTCGGCGAGTGGTGCATCTTCGAGGGCAAGGCATGCAAGGCAAAGAGAGATACCAATTTCAGCCCGAAGGATTATCCGGCGGACTGGGAAGTTGAGGAATAACGGACTGCCAATGGCAGGGAAGGAGCATGCATGAATGAAGTAGAAATGGAACACAGAATCACTGCCGTTGAAAAGCTTGCGAAGGGAAATGAACGGCGCATCGGAGATTTGGAAACCGATAACAAAGCTTTGCTGGACTTATCAACGTCCGTTGCGGTCATGGCAGAGCAGATGAAGACCATGAGCAGCAAGGTTGACAGCATGGACACTGCCGTCAAACGCCTCCAGAGCGTCCCAGCGAGCCGCTGGGAGGGGCTTATCAAGGCAGCCGTGACAGCGATCGTCGCGGGGCTGGTAGGCTACGCGCTGGCTCTGGCGGGGCTGGGAGGCTAAGTATGGCGGACGGGCAGAAAAAGCCGCAGCGGAAGACAAAGGGGCGCATGGCACGGGAACTGGTCTACTACTGCATTTACGCCCTGACGCTGACACTCGCGTGGGCAGTGGTCATCAAGACGGTTGCGGTCATCCTCGACCGCCCGTCCGACCTCTCCGACGTTCTGATCTTCGCGGCGGCGGCGTTCGGCGGGGAGCTGCTGCTCCTGCTGTGCAAGAGAGTATTTGCGAAACCAAATGAACCGATAGAATGAAAGGGGTACATATGGAAAACATCAAAAAGCGGCTGGGCAACCTGCTCAGCGTCAAGAGCCTGGTCACGATGATTCTGACCTGCGTGTTCGCCTACATGGCAGTCGTTGGCAAAATCTCGCAGGACTTTATGACCATTTATGCGGTCATCATTGCGTTTTATTTCGGGAGCCAATCACAGAAGCTGCAAGATGCGCTGGACGCAAAAGGACCTTCTGAGAATGAAAATGTGGAAAAGGATTCCTGATTACCCGCGCTATCTGGTGAGCGGCGAGGGCGATGTATACTCAGAAAGAACGGGGAAAGTACTGAAGCCCGCTATTTCTAAATTTGGATACGCTCGGGTCGCGCTTTATAAAGGGAACGGGGAAGTGCATACGATCATGGTACACAGACTTGTGGCTTCTGCGTTTCTGGAAAACCCGGATAACCTGCCGCAGGTGAACCATATCAACGAAGACCGGCTGGATAACCGTCTTGAAAATCTGGAATGGTGTACAGCGTCGTACAACATCAACTATGGTGGGCGGAACGCAAAGGTTAGTAAAAAGCTTCGTGATTTCAAAGAGCAAACAGCTGCAAGGAGAGTCGAACAGGTCGATGCAAAGACCGGCGAAGTTGTAAAAACGTGGACCTCTATGCGCGAGATCGAGCGAGAACTCGGTTTCGCCCATAGCAACATTTATGCATGCTGTGTTGGACGAAGAAAAACAAGGGGCGGCTACCTCTGGCGATACGCGGCATAATGATCGAAAGGAGAGATTTTTATGAAAGCATCCGAGCTTGTGCGCAGGCACATTGACGTTGCGAAGAATTACAAGACCGTCTACATGTGGGGCTGCTTCGGCTCCCCCGTGAGCGAAACGATCATTGACGAGAAATCCGCACAGTACCCGGACTGGTACACCGGCGGCAGAGTCACATATCTGCGCAGCCTCATCGGGAAGATCGTTTATGGCTTTGACTGCGTGAACCTGACAAAGGGCATTCTCTGGGGCTGGAACGGCAACAAAAGCGCCTACTACGGCGGCGCAAGGTATGCCTCGAACAGCGTGCCGGATGTCTCCGCAGACGGCATGATTGCAAAGTGCAAGGACGTGTCCACGACCGGCTGGGACAAGCTGATTCCCGGCGAAGGTCTCTGGATGCCCGGTCACTGGGGCATGTACATCGGTGATGGTCTGGCAGTAGAATGCACCCCGATCTGGGACAACGGCGTGCAAATCACCGCCATCCAGAACATCGGCACGAAAGCCGGATACCACGCCCGCAATTGGCAGAAGCATGGCAAGCTTCCGTGGGTGGAATACGATACCATAAAGATCGATGAAGCCGTTGAGGAGGCAAAGAAGACCATCAAGCAGACAGCCGGATTGACCGACGGCACGATTGATTATCTCGCCGCCTACAAGTACGGCGACGATCTTCTCAAAAAGCTCGCAAAGGCGATGAAGTAAGGGGGGGCGGGGCTATGGCTCCACAAGCCAGATGCAAATTACCGCCGGAGCTTGGCGGACTGATGCGCCGGGACATGGAATCGGTCATTCATCAGGCGAATCTTGGTCGGGAAGACGAAAAGATTGCGCAGCTTTACTTTGTGGATAAGCTTCCACAAGTGGACGTCGCGACGGAACTGTATCTTGGCAGAGCGACGGTGCAAAGGCGCCTCCCTGGTATTATGCAGCGCATGAGAGACACGTCGAGCAAACTGTATAGCTAAGTGATGCACAACTGAGGCACACGAAAATACGAAAAAGCCCATACTGGACACAAAGGAGTGTTCGGTATGGGCTTTTCTTATTTCAATCCAAACCCGGAAGGAAAACAAGTCGGAGACTGTACCGTCCGGGCAATCTCAAAGGCGACGGGCAAGAGCTGGGATGAAACATACGTCGGGCTTTGCCTACAGGGGCTGAAAATGGGCGACATGCCGTCGGCAAACAGCGTCTGGGGCGCGTACCTCCGGCAGCAGGGATTTACCCGGAACGTCGTGCCGAACACCTGCCCGGACTGCTATACGGTCGAGGAATTCGCAAGAGACCATCCGCGCGGTGTGTATGTACTCGCCTTATCAAGCCACGTCGTGTGCGTAGAGGACGGAAAGTATTTCGATAGCTGGGATTCCGGGGACGAAATCCCGCTGTTCTACTGGGAAAAGGAGGATAAATGATGTTCGGACAACAGCCTTATGTGTATCAGCAGCCTATTTACAATCAACCGCCCATGATGCAGGAACCAATGATGCGTCCACAGTATCAGCCTGCGCCGTCGATGCAGTATCCAACTCCGCAACCTCAACCACAGCAACCGAGCGGGGGACAGTCCATCATATGGGTTCCGAACGAAAAGGCGGCAAACGAATTTATCGTCGCCCCGAATAACGCCGTCACGCTCTGGGACATGAACGCGCCGGTTGTGTACGTCAAGAAAGCCGACGCAAGCGGTAAACCAGCAATGACAACGTATGACCTCGTAGAGCGCTCTACAGCCCCCGTGAGCCCCACAGCGCCGCAAACAGTGCCTACGGTGGAATACGTGACCCGTAAGGACTTTGACGAACTGGCGGCAAAGGTGGCGGCTCTGAGCGTCAAGCCCGTTAGAAAGGTGAAGGAGGCAGAAAATGAATCCACTGTTTAATGCACTCGGCGGCGGACAGATACCAGGTCCAATGGGTCAGTTCCAGAACATGATACAGCAATTCCGGCAATTCCAGCAAAGCTTTAAGGGCGACCCGAAAGCGGAGGTTGAAAAGCTGGTACAGTCTGGGAAAATCTCGCAGCAGCAATTGAATCAGCTGCAACAGGTGGCAAGCCAGTTTCAGCAGCTTCTTGGATAACTTAGATTTCAATTCGTGCGCACGATTGAGATAAATTTCAAAATCTACGAAAGGAGAAAACTATGAGTTTGAATGGCGATGGTATTCCTATGAACATGCCTGTAGTTCCGGCAAACTCGGACAGCGGCAACGGATGGGGCGGCGGTAATGGCTGGTGGATCATTATCCTGTTCCTCGCGATTTTCTGCGGCTGGGGTAACGGAAACGGCTTTGGCAATCGTGGAGGGAACGGCGGCGTTGTTGACGGCTATGTTCTGGCATCTGACTTCTCGAACATCGAAAGAAAGATTGACAGCGTGAACAATGGCGTCTGCGACGGCTTCTATGCGATGAACACGGGGATGCTTAACGGCTTTGCCGGTGTAACGCAGGCTGTGACTTCCGGCTTCTCTCAGGCGGAGCTTTCCCGCTGCAATCAGCAGGCTGCGCTTATGCAGCAGCTGAACAACATGGCGATGCAGGCACAGGAGTGCTGCTGTGAAAACCGCGCTGCAATCGCCCAGGTGCGCTACGACATGGCGACGCAGGCATGCGACACCCGCAACACCGTGCAGAACACCACGCGCGACATCATCGACGCGATGAACTGCGGCTTCCGCAGCATTGATCAGAGATTGACGGCGCAGGAACTGGCTGCAAAGGACGCGAAGATTGCCGAGCAGAACCAGCAGCTCTTTGCGGCGCAGCTGGCGGCTTCTCAGGCAGCGCAGAACGACACGCTCAAGTCCTACGTAAGTGGGCAGCTGGCGTATTATAACCCGCGTCCGGTCCCGTCGTTCGCGGTACCGGCTCCGTACCAGTTTGCAGGCTGCAATAGCGGCTATAACTACGGCTGCGGCAACTGCGCTTAACTCCATAACGTAGAGCTTTTTCGTGGACTCACGAAAATGATCGGTTCCTTGCCGATACTCGAGAAACGCGGCGGGGCAATCGTCCCGCCGCTATTTTTAACCGTGTCAAATTCGACGCATTTAGAAAGGAATGATTTTATGGCTGAATTTACATCATCCGGGATTCAAACTGTTGCCGCCGGGCAGAACGTCCCTCTAATTTCCACGTCGGCTTGTGGCAAACCGTGTATCGTCCACCGTGACGGAAGCGGACTTGTTACGCTTCGTGGGCTTACGCAGCAGTGTAAGGCGAAGTTCCGCGTATCTTTTGGCGCGAATATCGCTGTGCCTACAGGCGGAACAGTCGGAGCTATCACCGCCGCGCTCGCCATCAACGGGGAGGCCTTGAACAGCGCCACAGCGATCGTGACCCCTGCGGCTGTTGAGAATTATTTCAACATCTACGTTTCTGCATTCGTGGAAGTTCCGCGCGGCTGCTGCTTGACTGTAGCGGCGAAGAACACCAGCGCACAGGCGATCAGTTTCGCAAATAGCAATATGATCGTCGAGCGCGTATCGTGAAGGGAGGAAGGAATATGTACGATTTGAGAAACCTTCGGGAAATGCTCTGCAAAGAGCTTGACGAAATCGCAGACAAGCGCGAAATGTCCGCCGGTGACTTGGACGCAATCCAGAAGCTGACAAGCTCCATCAAGAACACTTATAAAATCGAAATGCTTGAGGACGGAGGCTATTCCCGCGACGCCGAGTGGGAAGCCGATATGCGCGGCACGTATGGTCGGGGCAGCTCTTACCGGGGCAGGCGTCGGGACTCTATGGGTCGGTATAGCCGCACCGACGCGCGGGAGCATATGCGCTCGACGCTGGAAGACATGATGCGCGACGCGGACGATGATAAAACGCGCGAGGCTATCCGCCGCTGCATGGAGCAGATCGACCGGGCATAGGAGGTGGACGTATGCTGGATAAAGCCGAAATTCGAGCGGCAATTGCAAAACTGGAATTCGATGAATCCAGCTATTCCAACTATGCCAAACTGGCGAGTTTGTATGTGATACGCGACAAGATGCAGGAAGAGGAACGGGGCGACGGCGGTAGGTATGTGGATTACTACTCCGGCGCTCCCGCCCCTGTGACCGCAGAACCGGCTACCGTTGGCGAGTATGGGGACAGCGAGTTTTTGCTTGCGGTATCCGGGAAAGACCCGGCGAAGGCTTGGACGGTCATTGACGAACTCATGGATACGCTTGCGATGGTAAACAGCAAGGTTTATAACTCTGTTATGCAGAAGATAAAACGTGTCTAGTGTTAGTAACCGTGTTAGCTATTTGTTAGTAACCGAAAAAATCTGAAAAAATCCGAAAACGTCTGAGATTCAATAAATTTTACAAAAATGTCTTAAAACGTCTGGAAACGTGCTTAGAAAGTCTCAAAAAATGATGGAGACCTGCCTTTTAAGCAGGGTGTCCGGAGTTCGAATCTCCGGCGGGTCACCAAAAAAGCCTTGAAATCTCAAAGGTTTCAGGGCTTTTTCTTTTTCGTTGTTTTTTGATTAGTTAGTAACGTGTTAGTAACAGGCGCATCTATCGCATTCACAAGTTGGTCAATGTCAAAGTGCTCATAGATGTTCGCGGTCGTGGAATAGTCTGCATGCCCGAGCATTTTTTGCAGGAGTTCCGGCTTGATATTGTTTGCTACAGCCCAGCTTGCGAATGTGTGCCTTGTTGCGTGTGGTGTTTTCTTAGAGATTCCGAGCCGCTCCAAAAGCGGGTAGTAGTCACGCTTGCGAAAATTTGCAATGACTTTTTGCCCGGCATACCCAGAGATCAGAAGTTCGCCTTTTGCACGCTCTTTGAATTCTGCGAAATATTTACGCCCTTCGGAGCGAATTGGGATTATTCTATTCCTGCCTGCTTCTGTCTTTTCCCCGCCGATCACGTAGGTTTCATGGACATTTTCGGTTCTAAGCCCGAACAGCTCACCGATTCGCATACCGGTATATACCATCATCAGGGTAAGTTTGGCTGCCTGGGAACCGTCCGCTTCGAGCTTCTGGATATCCTCTTCTGAGAAGATCTCTTTTTCTTTCTTCACATTCTCGGGTAGTTTAATGAACGAAGCGAAGTTTGTCGTTATGAGTTCCTGCCGGATTCCCCATTGGGACATCTGCGTTGCAAGTTGTTTGAACTTCGACAGTAGCGAGTGGGATTTATCGCTGTACTTGTCTATGACAATCTGGTAATCAGCGGTCCGCAGTTCGCGAAATTTTCTGTCATGCAATGGTTCAAAAACATCATATGCGCGTTCGTAAGACTCTATTCCCTTCGCGCCGATATCGCGGAAGTGTTCATCCTTCCATGCTTTGTAAACCTGCTTGAAGGTCCAGTTATATATTTCATCAATACTCCGTCCTTGTAGCCGCGCCAGCGCGTCGAGGGCGGCTGTTTTTTTATCATAGTATCCAATTATGGTTTTTCCCTTTGCAGCGACCCACGGGCGGGTACGCCTGCCTTGCAGCTTGTAAACTGTCCCTGTACCGTTTGCGCGCTTCAAAGCCTTTCGCTGCGGAGCTTGCTGCTGTTTCCCACACCAGCAGCAGAACGCCGAGCCGTCTGGGATTTCTTTTTTACACTTGATGCACTCCATGTTTCCCTCCACGTTCTTTTCGGATTGCATAGAAAGTAATTGCCGAAGCCAGCGCTGAACCTACGATCAGGGCAATGCACGCCCATGCAGCTACGGACAAATCTCCCCCGCGAATGAGACCTGTGTCCCGAATCTGCGCATCCGTCACAAGGCAGGCAATCAGAGAAAAGGAGAGCAGCATACAAAACAGAGCAAGGACGTAACACATTGTATGTGTAGACCTTATCTGTGCGCTTTGCGCGGCTGTTGTTGCCTCCAGTTTGGCGTTTTCGATCTCGACATGATGAATCTGCTCGGTCAGTTCTTCCGGGCTTTCTGCGGGTTTGACAAGCCCGCACAGCTCATCCAGCGACAGCCCGAGAACGCGGCATAGCGCGGCAGAATTGTACAGTTTCGGGTCTTGCTGTGTTCCTGCGCAGAGCTTCGTCACAGCCGATCTGGAAACGCCGGATTCTTCGACAAGCCTATCGATGGTGTAATGCTGATCTTCCTTCGCCCGCTTTATGTTACTCTGATATGCAGAAAGATATGGGGCGAGTTCCTGAATCGCCGACATGATATACCTCCATTTTCACATATATTTCGCTGATTCTTCTGCTATGGGTATGGTTTTACCGATTTGAGGGTGGACATTTCTGCCAGTTTTGCTATGCTGGTTACAGGCGCGTGAGAAAGCCCCACCGCCGGTGGAGCGACGGTGGGGCGATCTTAAACATTCCATTATACAAAATAGTCTGTCCCATAATTGCCGCTTACGAGGGTTACCGGACGAAGAAAATGCAAGGTGTTCTTTGTGGAAGATTCCAAATTGAAATTCTTGAACGAACGTTCTAAAATATGGAGGTACACCAAATGCAGAGCATCAATATCAGAATGGAAAACGGGAAGATCAACGTCATCGTAGACGGGGCGCTTTTCAAAGACGTCCACAGTCTGAGCCTGGACTACATCAAAGGAGCGCCCATGCTCTTTGCCTGCGTCTCGGATGTAGGCGGCGAAAAGCGGGAGCAGTGGCAGAACTCTAAATTTATGAGTTAGACGTAATAAGGATTCGGCTTCAGCAAGATTGTGATAGTGTCAATGACCCATCCAATCCCGCACAACCCAAGTGTAAAGAGATACAGGATTCCTGTTCCGACTTTGCCCTCATAGAATTTATGCGCACCGATCATACCGAAGAAAAGGCAAAGGAAGAATGAAACCCATTTGTTCTTCGGACGACCATACCCGCGGATAGTATTCACGTTCGCATTTGTGTTCGTGTTATTGATTACGACGTTCGGCTGCGCGGACTTTAATTCTTCAACTTGCTTTCCACATTTCGGGCAAATCACGCAGTCCTTGTCGATGATCGCACCACAAAATTTGCAAAACTTTTGATTTTCGGTTGGAACGGGTCTTTCTACAGTGTCCATCTTATTTTCCTCTTTTCTATTTTTGGGTGTAAACATTGCGCTATAATATTATTTAGGGTGGCAGCCTCCACAAGGTGAATACCCAGAATTCTGCGCATCTTCTATGCTATCGAACCAGATTTCGTTCCCTGGGAGGATTTCCTTTGCAAAGCGGCAACTCGGATTATGGTATTTATCCGAGTCAACACTTCCAACGTATACACCTGATGATTTCTGTGATGTTGGTTCGGATGCTTCAATCGGAGCGTCTGGCGCAACGGGTTCGATATCGGAAGCAGTGGAATCACCGAAAGACGTTTGCGCGGTTTTATCTGAGATGGGAACCTCGGGCTGGTCCTGAACAATCGGTTCTGCGGGCTCCGGCGCTTCTGGAGAAGAGCCAACCTTTGCGTCAGGAACGGCGATTTTTTCTGGTTCCCTCTCTTTATCTGGTTCTCTCTTCGCGGTTTTTGCCGTGCATCCAGTCAGAAGAAGCACAGCTAGAAAAAGCGCAAGCATTCTTTTCATTGTAAAAATCCCTCATAGTCAAAATTTGATTTGATACTACGATTTTACCAACAGAGTTTGACAGCCTCAAGAACGAATCTACACAAAAAGAAACGATAAAATTTGGAGGTTAAGAAAAGGACGGCGGAAGTGGAGACAGGAGATTATAATGGATGAAAAGGAAATCGCAACGATTAAAGAATTGACAGAAACACTTATGAGACTTACACCAGAGAAACTCAACCTTTTTCTATCTGCTGCGCAAGAGTTAATAACGCAGACGCAAGTTCAGGACGATCTAGGCAAATATTTATGATCTTCTGAATTGATTCCGGCAAATCACAGACACGCGCTTCGCCATCGGCGGGGCGCTCTTTTTTTATGCCCACAGACGGGTCATCGGTTTCGCCGGTCAAGTAAGATACTGGCACATCAAGCGCGTTAGCAACTGCGGCGAGTCGTTCATAGCTCGGAACAGACTTATCCCATCTGCCGATGACACCATTCCCGAATCCAAGCTGTTTTTCCAGTTTGGATATAGAAGTTTTCTTTTCCTTGCATAGCGCTTTGATTTTATCGAGCATGTACTGCACCTTAAAAAATTAGACTAAACGCGAAAATAGTTCTTGACTTTTAGGGCAAACTCTAATATACTTAGAGACGTGAAGGGTACAAAAAACCTAGCCCCTCACCAAGACGGACTTTTAGAAGATATTTAATTGCCTTGACACGCTTATATTAGACTATCTTCTAACATCTGTCAAGTAGTATTCGTACAGATTGGAGGGATTTTTTTGATTTATGAGAATGTCAAGCGCCTTTGTACGAAGCACAAGACGAATATTGCGACCGTAGAAAAGGCGTGCGGCATTGCCAACGGCACAATCGGAAAGTGGGCAGGCAAGGACGCTGCCCCGCGCATCGACACTGTAAAAGCGATTGCAGACTATTTCGGCGTATCGGTCGACTCGCTGCTGCAGAAGCCGAGAAAACGGAAGGAACCTTGAGACTTGTAAAAGAGACTCAGACGTAAAAGGAGGACGTATGAACCACATCGATAGCGTGGTAACGCTTGCGGTAATACCACGGTATTACCTTTAGGAAATGGAAATAGAATAGATAGTATTTCTCTAATCTTAGAAAAAGAAAAAGGAGAGATAGGATGTTAAATCGAGCAACGATTTCGCCGCAAGAAGCGGTAGAGATTCTGCGAGAAAACGGCATGCAGATCGGCGTTGAGGTTCTTAGGCTGGGTCTGCAACAGGGCGTTTTCCCGTTTGGTAAGGCGGTAAAAACCGAGAAAGCGCCTGTCTACTGGGTTTTCCCGAAGGACCTTAATGCTTGGATTGAGCGGCATTTAAAGGCGGCTAAGGAGTAAGGAGGATGAAATGAAGGTATACAAAGGCACAGACGAAAACATGGTGTGCCACGGCAAGCAGTATGTGCTTGGCGAGATGGTAACCGAAGAAAAAGCAAAGCTTTGCGAATGCGGGCTGCATGCCTGCGAAATGCCGCTTGATGTTTTGAACTATTATCCGCCGAACAGAAGCCGTTATTTTGAGGCAGAAGCAGATGACGTAACGGACGAACGACACAGCAACGATAGCAAGATCGTCGCAAAGAAGATGACCTTGAAAGCGGAGATCGGCATTCCGGGTCTTGTGAAAGCGCAGGTCGAGTACGTCAAAAAGCAGATCGGATTTGACGACGCAATCAAGCGTGCAAACGCCGAAAAAGAAAACCACGCCACCGGCGATCAGGGCGCAGCGTCAGCCACCGGCGATCAGGGCGCAGCGTCAGCCACCGGCTATCGTGGCGCAGCGTCAGCCACCGGCGATCAGGGCGCAGCGTCAGCCACCGGC
>ERZ1023698.45-NODE-45-length-33068-cov-25.243147_pt1 | contig 33068 bp, 43 predicted proteins | sample MGYA00380349_ERZ1023698 | MGnify/ENA primary metagenome ERZ1023698 (study PRJEB33179, sample SAMN07449027) | human gut metagenome | biome: Human-gut; feature: Human associated habitat; material: Faeces | host: Homo sapiens | place: India:Kasaragod | collected...
ATGATTTCCAGTTTTTCATGAGATTTGATGTCTTATGACGCTGGTAAGACGTTTTGTCATCAATTTCCCGTTCACCGGATGACAAGTCATGACATTGCCTAAAACGCTGAAAAAAGGGTTGCCTAAAGGGTAAAATGTGATATAAAAGGCACGTATTCATATTACTGACTACGTCCTTTCTATTTATTCTTTTCCGTCCGCGTCGGGAGACGCGGGCGGTTTTTTATCCTCGCAGGGTTCATTTTTTCTGTGTCATGACATGTCGACCTTTACGTGAAGCTTCCGACGGAGTAATAAACGGTGCGGCTTTCCGGCAGTGCTATACGGTATGCTGTACATGTGGCCCGCTAAAAGTTTATGGACAAGACACTAAATCCCGTACGCGATGCCAATTCTCGTCAGCACGTGACGGAATGACCCTTGATTTTCCTACGTTTTGCGCAGTTTTGAGCGCACCTGAAAGCGCCTGACAGAAAAAAGCGCCCTGTACATGCGACTGTACATTGTCTAAGGACTGTACAGCACTATGGCAGGCATCATTAAACGCAACAACAAATGGGTGGCCGTCTTCCGCTCTCTGGACGGCAAAGAGCTTCGGAAAACCACCGGCATCGACGTGGTTCCCAAGGCGCTGCTTCCGGGAGCCAATAAGAAATCAATCATGTCCCAGAATGAAGCCCGGGCGCGGCTCGTCGCCCAGGAGATGGAGAAGGAAGCCCGGTACGGGGTTTTCGACCTGGACAAGGTGAAGGCCATTGCCGGGGACCAGGCCGGCGTGCTGAAAGCCACCATGAACGGCATGACGGTGACGCGGTTCCTCTTTGACTGGCTGGACGGAAGGAAAAACAAGAAGAGGGCCTATGAGCGGGACGGCATGGCCGTCCGCCGGCTTCTGGCGTTCCTGGGGGACCGGCGGAATATGCCGCTGGCCGCCCTGAATAAAGGGATGGCGAAGGATTTTGTAGAAACGGAATTGGAGCGCGTTTCCGCCGGAACCGTCATCCGCTATGTGTCCACGCTGTCCACCGCGTTCAATGCCGCTGTAGACCGCGAGATACTTTCCCGGAATCCGTTCCGGGGCGTCATGCCTTCCCGGGCGGACCACCAGGCGGAAAAGCAACTGCGCGGCGCCTTCACCATGGAGGAAGTGAACACCATCATTGAACGGTTCCCGGATGAATGGCCGGATCTGGTGCGGGTGTGCCTCTACACCGGAGGCCAGCGCCTCGGAGACCTGGCGACGCTGAAATGGGACCAGATTGACCTGAAGAACTCCTTCCTGTTCATGACCACGCAGAAGAGCCGGCGCCGCATGAACAAGCCGATCATCCAGCCCTTGAAAGAGGTTCTGGAAAGGCGTCTGCTCAACCGGGTGAACGATTACGTGTTTCCCCTGGCCGCGCTTCGCCATGCCCATGCCGGCGGACGTTCCGACAAGCTTTCCACGGAGTTCACGACTTTGTTGAAAACGTACGGAATCATCCGGGAGATGCCCGGGGAAGTGAGAGGCGACCGGCACCGGCTTTCGGAAAAGAGCTTCCACAGCCTACGGGCGACCGCCGTGACCGTCCTGCGCCTGGCCGGTGTGTCCCCGGATTTGTGCCGCTTCATCGTCGGCCACGACTCCGAAGAGATTGAACGGGTGTATTTCCGCCCGGATTCGGCGGACGTTCAGGAGGCCATGAGTAAGATTGCCGTCGGACTGGCCCGTTAGCCTTCCTTCCCTTCCCCGTGGAACCGGTAGCGGAACAAGGCGTCCATCGCGCGGGCGCGCTCGGTTTTCGGAATGTTCGTGGGGCGCGGGTTGCCGAAGGTGACCATCCAGAATTCGGCGTATTTTTTCGGCGTTACGGCGATGCTGAACCAGTTCCAGGCCGTCCACTTTCCTTCACGGTAGAAGGGCGTCCACGGCTCATCAAGTCGGATCTTCTCCTGGGGAAAGAGCCCCTGGATGGTGCGGCAGATCGTCAGGTCTTCGGGAGCGAGCGCGGGGAGGTCAGCCTGCATCAGTTCCTCAGCCGCCAGTCTGGCCGCCCGTCCGCTGATCGCGTAACACGTCCCATAGGCGGAGCGTTCGGACGGGTGGCCGGGGTCCTGGTAGCCGGAGGCGTGCAACGCCAGCCCGTTGCGCTGCATGTCACGCACCCATCCGCCCGACAACAGGAGCGTGTCGGAGTCGATTTTGACGATGACGTCTTCATCCTCCGCTTCCCCGGCCAGCGTGGAAATGATGCCCCGGACGCATTCTGGGCCGCGCAGGTTGCCGTTCCTTGGCCATCCGGTTTGACAATACCTTGCCCCGGTTAACATAAGGACGGATCTGACGCGTTCAGGAAGCGGAGCGGCGCTGTCGTCCACAACCGTAATGACGGCTTCAGGGAGGGCCGCCGCAGCGCACCGGACGCAGACGAGGGCTTCATCCGCGTCTCCGGCATAGGTGAATAGATAGATTCTGATCATGGTGTTTGTTAAGCTGGTCCGTAGGGGTAGAAGGTTCCTCCGAAGACGGGTATCTGGATCATTCCCAGCGCGTATTGTGTCACCTGGTCATCTTCGATGTCGGCTATCAAAAAGGAATAGTCGAAGTTGACACCCGGTTTCTCTTGGGCAAGCATGATAGGATAAACGGTCCCCGGGAGGCCCGAGACGTCAACGCCCGTCAATTTGGCGTCCTGGTCAAAGTGGACGTTGAGCCATACTTCCCCGCTGGTTTGGGGGATAGTCACCCAGGAAGAACCGGAACCGCCCCCCTGCGGGTATTTGCCGAGCAGCGAGCCGTTCAGGTAGAGCGCGCCGGGCTTCATTTGCGCCCCGGTGATGGCTCCCTCCGTATCTTTCTGCAAGCGCACCTGGAAGCCGTATTCCGGCGCGGGCGTGGATTCTCCCGTGGCCGTGGTGATGTGCTGGCTGATGGTGGGGGATTCCGGCTTGGGGTCAAAGCCGTATTCCGTCGATTCCGGCGCGCCCTGCATGTTTTCCAGTGTGGAAGATGTGCGCGAGGTGGCATTCACGCGCTTCAATTCTACCCATTCTTCAATCCCTAGTTGTTCCGGCGCGCCGTAGGAAAGGGAAATCACGTTGGTTTGCAGGTCGCGCGAAACGGTTTGAATCATGGTGTTGATGTTCTCCCAGGCGGGGTTTCCTCCCATCAGCGAGACGCGTCGTCCCATGTATTGCCGCGTCTGCGCTTCTCCCAGCGCGACAAAGGAAATAGAGCCGTCCCACGGCAATTCCTGCATGGATTCCCAGACCGTTTTCGCAATGTCCCCATAGGGCACTCCTTTCGACGGTTCCGGCGATTCCCCTTCTTCCGGCCCGTTGGAGGGCTGTTCCCCGTTGTAGATGCCGTCAATGGGGTAGCTCGCGTAGGGGCGGTCCATGGTGACCAGATCCACCGAGAATTCTTCCCAGAAGCAGGGCACGCCTTGCAGGGTCCCCACATTCTTGAATTTCTCCCTCCACTTGGCAGGGGCGCTTTCCGGGATGGCAAGACGCTGCTTGACGGTGGCGTTGCACCATTGCGGGCGGAGGGATTTGGTATGAATTTGCCCGTCCGTCAGTTCATAGCCTGTGGCGGAGGTGTTGTAGCCTCGCGGCTTGTCTTCCTCCGTTCCGTCCCAGGGCTTCCCGGTGATGGTCGGATCCTGGTCATAGACGGCGATGGACCCTACATCTTTCATCCACGGGAAATGACGCTCCCAGAAACTCTTGATCATGTCGTTCTGGTCAATCCTGGTCCCCTTCACTTTCATGCGCTGGTAGGACAGGCTGCCGGCCCTGGTGCCCTGCACCGGCTGCGGATCTTCTACCGGTTCCCCCGTAGAACTGTATTTGGAGTAGTAGAAGTCTACTGACGTCCGGTAAACGATGGAATGCGGCAAGGTCGGGTCCCCGTCCTTCGGGTATTTGGACAGGTAGGAGACGCGGTAGCCGTTGCTTCCGGTCGTTTCCGCGACGATAGCCACGCAGGGCGGCACGAGGTCGCCCCGGGGGACCAGGGAAACATCCATGGACTTGACCGTTTCCGTCGGCTGCAAGGGAAGCGCAATGGGCGTCAGGGCGTCATAGTCCGCGATGATGAGCTTGGGGCGCGTTCCGCTGTAGTCGTAGTACGAGACCATCCGGGGCGACCAGCGGCGGATGGATTGAAGGAGGCTGCCCAGCGTATCGCAGGAGGCGTTCCACGGAATCAGCATCTTGTCGTCGCTGATACGCAGCTCGTAGTCCGCCGGGTGGTGTTTGGCGAGGTTCAGCACCCGGGAGAGTGCGGAGGCAATGCTTATCTTGGGAATGATGCCGCCCCCTCCGCTGACTTTATTCCACATGGAAAAGACCGGCTTCCATTCGGAATCCAGCGCAAAGCAGTTGTCCAGCCAATACCAGGGATCGGAAAAGACGATTTTCCACGCACGGGAAGAGCCGCTGTAGGTCTTTTCGATGCTGGAAACGAGGCCGGATAGAATGGTGTTCCCGTTTTGGGAAATGGTGACAGTGTCGAACTGTTGGAAGGGCAAGACCTCTCCCAGCGTGCGGACGGGATAAACCGCGGTGATGGTGGAGGCGGAAAAGCTTTGCTGGTCGTAGGTCAGGCTCGACGGCTTGAGCGCCAGCAAGTCATTGATGGTGATGTCGTGGTTCCTGCTGCTTGTAAAATGGTTAGTGGTTTATTTCTTATCGGCGATCTTTTGGAGCAACGTCAGAACCTTCGCGAACCAGAAGCAGACGAGGCAGGAGAAAGCGCCTGATAACAAATAGATGAAGGCTAGTGGAAACTGATGATGATAAAAATTGCTTAAAAATAATACAATACCAGCAATAATCGTCATTGCTCCCACTACTTGAAACATCCCCTCTACTGTAATTTTTAGAGGCTCTTGCTCATTCGCCCAAGCAGGTTTTTCTTCTCTCTCATCTAAAATAAATTCAACAAAGCGTTTCTTTGATCTGCTCTCCGATTCTTGTTCTTCTGCTTTTCTATTGGTGTTTTTGGTCAGATGATAAATCCTTCCAAAGGATAGCCACTCCTGACCTCCTTCAGGGCAAACAAGAGTTTCTGACAAGATTTTCCCTTCCTTGTACAAGGCTTCAAGTTCTTCAAAAGAGTAGGGGCCCTCAGCATTGTTTGAGTTGGAAGCGACGTAATAATTAGCCATAGTGGTATGGTGCTATAAACCGGCGTTAGTGCAAGCCTAAAAGCTGTTAAAAGCCTCCGGCAAGCCTGTTTATCCCTGTTTGCAATCTTCCGTTGCCCTTCTGCACTATCTTCAAGATTTCCTCGAATTTAGCATCTACATATTTTTTCGTATCTGCTTGAATGGCATTTACATTGGCGGTCTGTGCTGTTGCTATGGTTTTCAAGAAATCCATCAATTTTTTCGTGTATTGTCCGCTTTCTATCAATGAGTTTTTCATAACGTCAAACACTTCCTGAAGCTCGCTGGGGTCGATTTCCGTATCTTTGTCCGAAATGCTTTCCGCAAGGCGTTTCTTCCCTGCATTCAAAGCTTCGCGGGCAGCCGCAATCCGGGCGCGTTGCTGGGCGGTAGGATGCTCGGGTACGCCTTCAAGAGTAATGCCGCGGATCATCGCCTGCTGCCTCTCGGCGGTCTGCTTTTGAGCCTCCCTTTCGGTCCGTTCACGAGCCTTCTTTATTTTCTCTTCATTTCTTCGGGCTTCCTCTGCTTCTTCCCTGTCTCTTTGCATGTTAAATGATTTAACCTTTCCGGCGTCTATTTGATTTTGAATAGCGTCGATTTGTTCCATGTTTTTAATAGACGCTTCGGTCGAAGCCATCGCATCACCCAAAGATCCGGCTTTCTCCGTTAAATCATCAAACTGTTTTTTCGCGGCGTCCGTATTCTTCTTAAATTCTTCTACTGCATCTGATGCTTGTTTGAAGCGACTATTGACATCTGTCCCTTGGCTATAGTCTAATTCAAGATTTACGCCGCCGGATCTCAATGACTCCTGAAATTCCTTCAATTTCAATTGAAGAGCATTACCTTCTTCTTGGGCCAAATTACGTGATTCAACAAGCTGTTGCTCTCTTATTACTCTCCCTTCATACTCTTCAACTTCTGACGGAGTAAGCCAAGTTCTATTTTTTCGTAATTCCTCTATTCTTGATAAGTCGCTACTAATGCTATCAATAGTACGTTGAGCACGTTCCTGCTGCTGTAAAAGGCCAAGAATATTTTGAAGAGAAGGAAGGTTCCCCTGCTTGAACTGCATATCAAAAGCATGAGCTTCCGCAGCATCTCGGGCTTTGACTGCCTCTGCAAGCTGTTTGCCAATATCCATATAATTAGCCTGCTCCACGCCTAAATCACGCTGTCTGATTTTCTGGTCCAGATTCTGATCAACCATCATCAAGCCGTAATCTCGCTGTCTCTTGGTGATTCTTCCTGCCTGGTAGTCATTCTCCAAGTTGACGCGGTCAAGTTCTGCCTGGCGTGTATCAACGCCTTTCTGGCGGGCCGCTTCCTCACGTCTCAAGCGAATTTGTTTTTCAAGCTCTTCCGTCTGATATTCAAATTCCCGGGTAATGCCCTTTACATAGTTTTGATACTCTTCATTAACGGTCTTGGTGCGTTCTTGCTGGTTGAATTCCTGCAAAGCCTGATAACTTGCCCGGATAGCCTGACGAGAAGATTCGGCAATCTCTTTGCTATGCTCCTTCATTTTTTTGGCGAGATCTGCCGACTTGTCTTCCGTTTTTCCCATCCATTCGTAAAGCTTCGCCCCGGCCAGAACGGCAAGCGACATCGCGCCGGCCAGACCTGCGCCGCCTCCGAAGCCCATCACCAGCCCCGGAATATTGTTCATGATGCCCCGGATGCCGTACTGCAAGTCATCGAAGAAGTAGGCAGCCTGCAAGGCCCCCTGACCCATGTTCTTCACGCTCCTGGTTGCCTGCTTGCTGTCTTTATCCAACTGCTCCGTAGACTTGTTGAGCGCGTCGATCTGCTGTTTGGCTTCTTCCACGCCTTTTCCGTCCAGCGTGGACTTGAGTTTGATTTCAATTTCTTTCTTGGTGGCCATGATGGTAGATGTGGATGGTTATTGTTGAGGGCGGGCTTCTTCGATGACGAAAGCGGGCAGTTTCCCGGCGGTGAGGGCGTTGCGGGATTCTTCCACGCGTTTCTGCAAGGATTCCAGGAGCATCATATCCCGGATGATGACGCCGAAGGCATGGGAGGGATCGACGCCGGCGGCTTGAGAGGCAGCAAAGACGCTTTCCTTCAATTCCTGCGCCGCCTGGTTCAGGTTCGGGTTCTTGCCGCATTCTTCGGCGAATTCAATGAAAAGCCGTTCTATTCCGTTTTGTTGTTGTTTGTTCATGATGGATTATTCTGTTAAGATGGGTATTCGGTGGAAGTGTAGCGGATGACGAGGGATAATCCGAACGTGCGCCCGGGAGCGTCCGCCGGCATGGGGTAGATGGCATTTCCGAGGCCGTCAAACGCCTGCGGATTGGCCAGCATGGCATGCTGCTCATAAATGCCGTTCTGGTTTTCCACGACCAGCTGCCAGTCCGAACGGATTTCCACGCCGGGAGAAAACGTCCATTTCGCGTTTCCGCCCTCTCCGGTGAAAACCGCCTCGCTGCTGGTCGCCAGAAGAGAGGCAGACCCGTTTTCCACCCGGTAAAGCGTTAACGTGCCGGAATTGGCGCTGGTGGGTTTCGTCGTGATGATTTCCTGCAGCGTCAGTCCCTTTCCTTCGGGGTTGCCTTCCGGGAAGTCCGGATAAACGTCCGAGGGAATAAACCTCCATGAGGAATAACTCATCGGATTATCCGAGTATTCCCCTCCGGGCGGGGGAAGCTGATGATTTCGGGTGACCAGTCCTGCCCTCAATACGCGGATTGTCTGTTTTAACCCGGAATCCGCCTGTGTCGCGGAAACGACGACGGAGCCGGCCGCTCCTTCATTGGGGGCCGCGGTTAACGTGAAGGACCCGTTATTTCCGTTCGTGATATCGGAGATGACAACGGAAGAGCTGGGAGAATTGGGCGTCCAGTCAACGCTGACTTCCCCCGGGTCATAATAGGAAGTCACCTGGACCTGGTAGCTTCCGCCAGTAACGGGAACCTGTACCTGGGTTGGAGCAAGGTTGAAGGAGTAAGAGGGTTGAAGCTGACGAAATTCAACCTCAACAGTCTGTCCTGTTCCGTCCTGAATGACCTGGAGCGACATGGTCCTGTCCTGGTCTCCTTCATTGGCCGCGACGATAACCTTGAATGTCCCGTTGTTGCCGTTGACGATATCGGAAACGGTTAATCCTTCGGAAACGTCGGCAATCTGCCACCCCTGCCCTACCGGTCCAGGGCTGAACGACGATTCCACATTAATGGTGTATTCGCCTCCCTTGACGGGAACGTCGAAAGAAGAGGGCGTCACGCTGAATATCCAGTTGGAATTGTCCGGGGTCCGGTCGGTGACCGTCATGGTCAGCGTGACCAGCAGGCACAGATAGCCGTCTTCGGGAGACGGCGGAGGAACAAAGTTCTCCGTCTCAAACTGGTAGCCGGTGATGACGGCGGCAAAACGCCATTGCGGCTGGTCGGAGAACTGCAGGTACAGATAGCCGTTCTGGTTGCTGGCCAGCCACAACGCCAGGTTCTCCTGCCAGGAAGCCATGTCGTGATAATCCGTAAACCAGCGGTAAAACGCGATGGTGCGCTGCTCCACGGCGCTTCCCAGCCCCTGCGCGAACGCTCGCGGTCCGTCTACCAGCGACGTTTCAAATGCCTCCATGGATCCGCCGAAGCGGGGAGGCTCCGGCGTATCGTCCCAGAGGTTGAGCAGCTGGATCTGGTTGCCGGCGGCGGAAACGTAGCGCGCTGCATAGGGGGCCTGGTAGGTCATGGGCGGTTACTGGTTGAGGTAGTCCTTCACCCCTTCCGCAATGGCTTCGGCAATGCGTCCGGGATGGTCCTTCAAGATAGAGGCGTTTTCAGGATTGGTGATGAATCCGCATTCGCACAGCACCCACGGACAGCGGGTCTTTTTCAGGACGGCCAGTCCCGGGCGCGACTGCACAGTGTTGGCCCGTCCGGGCAGCAGCCGGGAAAGAGGTTCCGCGATGCACATGGCAAGCCGGCTTCCTTTAACGCTTCCCGGGTAGAAACATACATGGGCGCCATGAGCCTGGGGATTGTCAGCCGAATCGCAATGCAGGGAAATTCCGAAGTCATAGCCTCCTTCGTTGGCGGCCTTGATGGTAGCGTTCAGATCCTGGGCATTGGTCATCTTCGGGTAATCAATCACATCCACCCGGGCTCCCAGCCGTTCCAGCATGGGGGCGAGGCGTTCGGCGATGGTCGTGACGACGGCGTGTTCTTCAAGCCCGTTCCCGACGGTTCCGGTGTTGTTGGCATGGCCTATATCAATAGCTATTTTCCTGATTATTCTCCTTTATGGTTGATTGTTAATATGGTTGAACTTGTAAGAAAAACTTTACAGTTACTGTTTATCAAGAAGGCGTTCAATGTTTTCGATGCGAACGGACAAGAGTTGAATGGCTTTGGCGGTCTCGACCTGCGCCTGTGTCTGCATGGACATCAGGTCGCAAAGGCGGTCATTGTGGTGACCCATGACGTCCCCGATGTACCAGCAGGCAGCGCCGCAAATAACCAGCGACAGCATGACGCAGGCAAACACGGGTGAAGCCTTGGCAAAATCCAAGAACCGCGCCGGTACTTCGGAGAGATTACACATGGCGTTATTTCTTGATGGTTTGCACGATGGGCGAAACATCCGTTTCCGGCTGGGCCTGACTGTAGGAGATATGCCCCGGTTCCAGCACTAGGCAGGAGCCGTCTTTGCATACCACCGTCTTTTCCGGCGTCACGTCCACGGAATGGCCGCAGCCGGAGAGAGACATTCCCAATCCGCCAAGGATGACGCCAACGATGCCGGCCCCGGCCCAATAGAGCCATTTTTTCCAGCCGGTAGCCACGGATGCTTTAAGGTCCAAATACACCCGGATGTCATTAGCAGCATGCTTTGCGATAATAGGGAGGGCCTGTTCTGCTACGTTCAGCCAGCCGGCTTTATCGTCGTCCGGCAGGTCGGCGTATTTCACCATCGGCTGGCGTGTATAGCGGTCTTTGCCGTCGGCATAGGCGTTATACATATCCTCGGCAATTTCCAAGGCGTGATTGCATTTATTACTAGTAGTCATATGATTATGGTTGTTATTGATTGGGGGTAGTGAAGTGCTTGAAAAAGTCCACGGCGGCGGGGTCCGTGATGATAAAAGCCGGGTAGTCCGAGGCTGTAAAAATCCTGCGGCCTCTGGTCTCCGCATGGACGGCCTCAACGGTCAAAGACACCGCATCAATCATTGTATAGGCACCATCCTCCGCAAGGGTCAGGACATCTTTTCCCAGCCTTGCCCACACCTGCACCGCCTGCCAGTCCTCACCCATGCCCACCAGAGAGGCAACGACGGCCTGCATGGCCGGGGCATGGTCGGCTGGTATCTCGTCCTGATTAAAGCGGGCCGGAGGTCTATAACCGCCCTTGTCCTGGTAAATGGGCGTTAAAATGAATTCATCCCATTGACCAGGCTGCGGGAACTGAATCTGTATCTCGGAATTATTCATAAGGTGTAAATTCTGTTACGGTGGTTGACTGTATCAACCGGGTTTCCAACGCCCGGAACGCATCATAAGCCCCATTAGGCTGGTTATACCCCGGAGCCGTCATCTGCCGCATCGCTCCAAGATAACTATGAGAATTGGTCCCGTCGCTATCCCAATACAAAGCTCCAACGCCAGTCCAGGAGAACGTGTCAACAACGCCGTGCATGTCGGCAATGCACAGCAGACGGCGGGAATCCGCCGCATTAGAACCAATCCACAATCCCGCCCTGACATCGCGGCCCGGACTGTCCTGTTGATAAGAAAGGAACATATTGCAGGACGGGTTGGTGTTGAAGGACGGAATGACGGAGAGAGTTTCATAACACAACCACTTAGCCTGAGCGGAATCATAGACGAGCTCCCGAACCCTCACCGGATAACCTGCCGGATTAATGGCCGCGTCATTAACCATGTAAAACGTCACATCAACAAACCGCGGAAAACTCGCGGTACTACCGGAGGCCGGAGACAGCGTGAACATATCCATCTCCGCCGCCGTCTTCTTGACGAAATCTCCCGGCCTTCCCAACGAGAAAGTCAGCTTGCGGGCGGCAGTGCTGCCCGTATTGCCCAAAGCAACTGGCAGGACAAACCCATGCCACCCCGAATAATTGGATACTCCTAAAAATGGATTTATCAGATTAATCTGAATTGTCCCCGGATCTGCGGACATCTTGCGGAGTCGCCACACCTGGCCGGGAACCGTCTGTTCTACGGCGACGCTCCCGCCGTACAAACTAAAATCAGAAAGAAAACTCTGCGGAGAAAACGCCTCCGTGACGGCGGCCAGCCCGGAAGCGTACAGGCGATTAACGCCGGATTCATTGGTTGGCGCCCCCACGGCCAGCGGAATATTGATGCCTCCGTTGGCGTTAATAGCCCCCGCCGCCGTCAGACCTCCGGCCAGCGTCATGTTGCCGGAGGCGTCCACTTGAGGCATGGCCGCCAGGGCGTTAGCCGCCGCCGTCGCGGAATTGGCCGCACTTGTGGCGGATGTCGCAGCATCGGAGACCGACTTGGATGCCGCGGCTGCGTAACTTTCAGCAGAGGATTCGGATGCGGCGGCATTATGGGCAGACGTGGACGCGGATGCGGAGGAAGACGCGGCATCAGAAGCAGACGCAGCGGCGGAGGATTGAGAGGACGCGGCATTGGCTTCGGACATGGACGCATTAGAAGCAGAAGCGGCGGCTGCGGTTGCAGAACTCATGGCATTGGCTTCGGAGCTGGCCGCCTTGGCTTCCGAGGACGCCGCGTTTGCGGCGGAATGGGCCGCATCCGAAGACGAGGACGCGGCACTGGCTGCAGACGCAGCCGCGTCGGTAGCGGAAGAAGCCGCAGCGGCTGCGGAATTGGCCGCACTTACTTCGGAATTGCCCGCATTGGTGGCGTACTTCTTGGCCTGCTCCGCATACCAGGCGGCGCTGGACGCGTTGTCAAGCATGACCTGCACGCAGCCGCTTCCTTCCGGCAGCTGCACGACGACCGCGCCCGCCACGGCCTGCTGTTCGTCCGGCAAGTCAGGCGTTACACGGCCCGCAGAAACAAAGCATCCGTAGAGCAGCGGTCTTTCCTCGCTGCCATCGTCCATGAAGACGTCGTAGGACCACCTGCCCGCAGGCACCGAAGCCCAGGAAAGCACGCCGTTACCCTCGTCGTCGCGTGAAAAGCCGAACTCGGCGACGCCTGTCTTGAGACGGACAGCGCCGCGGAGGGTGACGCCGCTCATGTCGACGGGATCCCCCTGAAAATCTACCACACGGACGACCAGCGACTGGTTCAGCCCCGTGACGGTCCGGATATCGTATTTGCCTGCCTGCTGCCTGGGAAAAAAGAGGATGCGGGGGCGCAGCGCGCCCCCTGGTGAAACACGTCAGGAACCCGGCGTCGGCGTCACGTCCTGCACATTGGAAGGCGTGAACTGGTACTTGCCGCGATAATCCATTTCGAACTCGAACTGGGGTGAAGCAATCGCCGTGGTGTGTTCGGGATCCTGCAGGAGGCGCAAGGCGCCATGCGCCGTTCCGACCAGATAGATAGTACCCACGTCGTTCTGATACCAGAAGCGAAGATACCCCTCAATCTTGTTGTCGCCGCCATGTCCGACGGTGGTCGATTCCTCGCCGTTGGCGGGAGGCGCTCCCAGGGCGAAAGACAGCTGGAACCATTCGGGAGACATGTCCGGCGTGGTGAAGGTCATCCGCTTTCCGGTCGTCGTGTTCTTGCGCTGCTGGCGATATCCCAGCGCGCCGCCGTAAAAGCGCGTTACTTCCCCTTCGACCTGGGTGGCGACGGACTGGAACGCTCCCAGCAGCCCGAAGCTCACCCAGGGCTGTTCAGGCCCGGCTGTCGGATCGGCGGGCGGAGCCGTGGGAGGCGTCGGAAACTGGTCCGGTCCGGTGACGTAAGAAGCTCCCTCGTCTTCGGTCACTTTGATGCCGTCGGGGAGGAAAATCGCCAGCACGCCGGTAATCTGCGGCGTGACGTTGCGGTTCGTGAATGTGGGATCGTATGTAGTTGCCCTGGTGCTTGAAATGGTTAGTAGATGATGGATGCCTTGCCGTCGGCTTCCAGCTTATCGGCGAGTTCTTTTGTAGCACGGATGCGCGCCCCTTTCAAGAAGGTTGAGCGCCCTATCCTCACTTCTTTGGCGAGAATGAGAATGTTCGTGTCGATGACGGCGGCCTGCTCCGTCTTCTTCTCCGGTTCGGTGTTGGCTGCAGTTGCTTTGCTCATTTGATGTCAACGAGGTTAAGGGTTGCCAGAGCTTTCGCGACGGGCGCGGGAAGTTCCGGGGTGTCGGTTTTCATGGAGAGGCTGAGAACCAGCCCTCCGTCCAGTTCGGCACGGGTGCGAATGACCCGCACGGCCTTCTTGTCAGTTGTTTTCTTCTTCTCGTCCGGTGCGGACGGCGTTTTGCCGGCGGTTTCGGAAGATTCGTCCGGCTTCGGGGCGCTCTTCCGCACGGCCTTCTTGTCAGTTGCTGATGCTTTGTTCATAGAATTCTGGCTTGGTTCTCATGTTAATATTAACCGGGACACGGTAATCCACGGTCAAAACGTTCATTTGCCGCTTCTCGCCGTCAATGATGGCAGAGGAGGAAAAACGGCCTTTGATTTTGGGTTTCATCATCGCCGGTGCGGAAAAGGGAAGAGGATTCCAGTTCCACAGGGCTTCTTCAATCACGTCCCCCACCGCCCGAAGATAATAATCAGGCGTCAGGCATGTCGCCGGGAACAGGGACGCGTTGTGATAAATGGAGGCGATGATGAAATACTGACGCCACATGGTCGGCGCTTCCGTTTGTCCGTGCCCGTCCTGGTATTCTGCCGCGTCCCCGGGACACACCAGAACAACGCCGTTGTTTCCCATCGCCGACATGATGATGTCGTTGGCGGCGTACTGTGGGTCGAAGGGCTGTTCAAAGATGTGGCAGTTCAGCGCTCCCAGGCTCTTGAGGCGTTCAATGAGGCGCCGGCACATGGTTTGGTCGATGGAGGGGATCATGGTTCGTTTCCGATGTTGGCAAGGTAGGTTTCCGCGGCGCGCTGCGCCATCCGGTCCATCGTCGGGAGAATTCCCGGCGTGGGCGGGATCGTGACTTCGCGACATAGCACGTAGAGCACGTCGCCCGTTCTGGCTCCCTGCCGGAACAGCTTGCGGGCCGCTTTCTTTCCGGTGGATGATTGCACCGTCTTGAGGATGAGGACGCCGGTCACATTGCCGTTGCGTCCTCCGGTCTTGGAGGGGATGAATTGCAAGTCATCTTTGCGGAAGCCGGCGCTGTAAATGCTCCGGGCTCCGCCATGGCCGCGGGGGGCGTTGATGGTGGGGATAGCCAGGTTCTGGATCGGGTTCCCGGTGATTTCCGAGGTGCGCCCCGTGGGGCGGAGCGGGCCGCCCAGATAACCCTGCGTGCCGATCCAGTGAAGACCGATGCCGCGCCAGGCGATGGAGACGCTGACGCCCTCGGCGGTTTCTTCCATGGTGGTGGCGTCCGCCGCGCCGTCGTAGTAGTCCTTGCCCTGCTGGCGCAGGGTTTCCTGGATAAGCAGACTCAGGGCGACGCCGGCCTTGCGGAGGGCGGTTTTGTGCCGGGCCGCGGACGGCTCCATGTCGGCAAACGCCCGGTCAATCTCGGTCTGGTCGATGTGAACGGTTACAGCCATTTGGTGGGTAAAACGTAAGGGGTGGGCAGTTCCACGCGGAGGGCTCCGGCAACGTCTTCCACTTTCTTGACGTGCCCGGAATTAAGGCGCCAGGTGAATTCCCCCTCTTCCTTTGGGGAAACGGGGATATACTGGCGGGAGGACGCGGCGGTCACGTCTGCGGGCCGGGCGTACCAGACGCCTTCCGGTTCGGAGGACAGGCGGTCCAGCAGGCGGTCCAGGTAGAGGGCCGCCAGCGTTCCGGCCACGGCTCCCCCGGCTGCCGCCAGTCGGAAGGCCTGGGCCTGCCGCAAGGGGATCTCTTCAGGGAAATCACCGGTCAAGAGTTCCGCCAGTTCCGCGTCCGTGTAAGGGCGCGTGCCGTTCGGGTCCGTGTAGGCAAAGGTGGTATTGCCGTCGTTCCCGGTCTTGACGCGCACGGCGTCTTTCAGGATGCGGCGGATCTTCTTCTTGTTGGATTCCGTCACGCCTTTGGCGTTGCTTTCCAACGTGGCGTTGAAGCTGGCGGGAGCGGGACGGACGCGCGATACGTCCAGCCCGGCCGCGCGGGCTTCTTCGGCGCCCACGGGGGCAATGTTCATGCCGGACAGGTAGTCAAAGGGCGGGTAAGGCGTACCGAACCGCGAGAGACGCACCCAAATATCGGAGGCCGCCAGCGCATAGCCGACAGTTTCTCCGCGGATGAAGCCGGATGATACCGCTTCCGTGGCTTCTTCTTCCAGTCCGGCCCGGGCACGGTTCCAGCGTTCGGCCCAATAGCGCGGGTCTTCCCGCCCCTGGGAGCGGTAAAATTTGAAGGCAGCTGTATCGTCGTCCATAACCCAGTTGCACCAGTTCCTGTAGCCGTGGGCCATGGCCGCGTTAGTTTCCATGACAACCTGGATGCGGACCCAGGAGGACAAATCCTGAATGCCTCCCTGCCCCGTCGCCGGGGGGCGGTAACCCTTCTGGCGCAGGGTTTCGCGGATGGCCTGCTGCGCTTCCTCGTAGCTCATAGCGCCGGCGGCAACCTGGGACGCCTTGTCCTCAAAATCGGACAGGATGACGCCGGGTTCCACGCCGGACACGAAAAAGGCGCGCTCGGCGTAGTCGTTGGAGATCATCTCTCTCTGGGCGGCGGTCATCATCGGTAGGTGCTTCGCATGGGGTTGAACCAGGGGCGGCGCGTGTACCGCGGCATCATGTAGGCGGGATCCGCGGGCGCGGAACCGTCCACGCTTTCCGGCAGCATGTCCCCTTTAGCGTAGAGCGCCAGCATCGCGTCCGCCGATTCGGCGGCCTTCTGGCGCGTCTCGGTCAAATTGAGCTGGTATCGAAGGTAGAGTTGCCTGATGATCATCGGCCATGCCAGGGAACGCATGCTTTGCGGAATGTCGTACATGCCGCTGTTCTGGAGCGATTGCCGCAGGGCGAGGTTGTTGGCCAGCGCCCCGCGGATGGTCATGCAGACATCGTTGACCGCCTCCATCATGACGTCCCGGTAGTCCAGGCTGCGCTGTTCCCCGGCGGTCACCAGGGCGTCGCGTTCGGCGGTGTTGAGGCCGAGCAGCCGATCGGCTTCGTCAGTGGAAATCGTGGACCAGGCAGGAAAGGCGGACATGATGGAGGCGGGCGTTGGGGTTAATCGGAGGAGGCCGTGTTGATGCGGATAATGGCGCCGGGGTTGGTCAGCTTGGTCAGCGAGTAGACCCGGTTGGTCACCTTTGTTTCCTTGTTGGTCGGGAAGTATTCCGTCGTTACTTCCCGCTGGAATTGACCATTGAGAGCAAAGGTCTTGATAGCCGAGGCGTCAAACTGCGTCGGGGAATCTTCCTTGTATAGGATGTAGACGTCGTCTTCCATCATCGTCTTTCCTTGCCCGGACGGATCATAGAAAGGCATGTTGTTGACGAAGACTTCGTTCATTCTCATGAACAATGATCTGTTCAACAGATCTTCATTGAAGAGGCCGACGCTGTTGTATGACACCACCTCTCTTGCCAGCGGATTCGCCCGAAGACGGGCCCAGGCATTGGCGCCGAAAACAATGGTATTCGGCATTTTCCCGGCAGTGGAGTTGATGGTGCGGATCGCGTTGTCCAAATCCGTCAGCGGGTTTTTCTGCGCATTGTCCCAATCGCCATAACCGGAAGCTGCCGGAACCTGGCTTTCGATGAGCTTGGCCCGCTGGTATTCGTAAGATGTGACGAATTTCGATTCCAGGAAGCGGGCATGAGCAAGCAGAATCGCCTGTGCCTTCTCCCTGTTGACCCCCAGTAGAATATCGGGAATCGGATCCGTCAGCGCGTACCCTTGAAGGGTGTCGGTTTCGTTCCTTCCGAGCATGGAAGTCTGGCGGGGCGGTTCGCCCGGCGCGACCTGGATGGGCTCCACCGTAAACGCGGCCGGCGTGTCCCAGACCATATACTGGAAAGAGATGTCATAAACCGGAACAAGCGGAGCAATGCGGTTGATCATGGAGTCCCGTTCCGTATTCCCCGCACCGACGGAGAAAGAGGTCAGGACATCCGTGAACTGATAAGCTGAATAAAATAGATTAGCCCTTGTGGTTGATCTTTCTAATTGTTAGAGGTGATTTCAGGCTGCTGCAACCTGGTATTGAGCGACAAACCCGATTTCTATTTTCCCCGGCTCCCAACGGTTATGGATGGCTCGTCCATAGACGGTTTCTCCGCTGGCGGCGGCTTTCCAGGTCCCGTTGGCGGTGATGGTCACCGGCGTTCCTACGCTGATCGTTCCGGGAGTCTCGGCAAGAGACGCTTTGACCAGACCAGCGAACATGCCGACCAGCACGGCGCAGCAGGTGCCACGGTCGGGCTGAATTTGAGTGACGAGCCCTAGCAGCTGGTCCTGGGTGGGAAGAGCCGTCAGCGGGGTTCCGATCAGCTCGGGAATATCCGGGTTTCCGGTCAGCGCGACGACGCATCCTTCCAGGGTGGACAGGTCAACGCCTTCCGGCGCGTTGAAGTAGACTTCGGCGTCTGTTTGTGTGATGTTGATTGATGGCATTGGGTTTTAGCGGTTAGTGGTTATCGTTCGTTGACAACAATGAAGCCTTCATCGGTCGCTTTCTGGTAGGCGTCGTATCGCTTCATTCCTCCCTTCATGAGTTCGTTCACGCGGTTGTTGAATGCGTCAATGGATTCCTTCTTGCGGAACGGATCAGGGGGATTCAGAGTCACGCGGCGGTTCAGAGGCGTCCTTTGCGGAAGCTTCTTCTGCTCCGGCTGCTCCTGTTTCTGTGGGGCCGCCTGGCGGTTGAGCGCGCGGATAAAGGCGTTCAGCGCGGCGGGGCTTTCCCGGAGAGAGTTTTTCAGCTCTTCCCGGCGTTCTTCCGTGAATTCCTCGCGTTCTTCCTCGTCCAGTGCGTTTTCGTACGTGCTGACGGCGTCGTCCACTTCGGCGTTCACGTGGTCTTTCTCACGCTTTTCCAGCGAGAGCAGTTCATCAAGTCGTCCGAGGATCGCCCTGCTCATATCGTCGGTGCCGTCAAATTCGACATCCAGCTTGTCAAGCAGGGAGTCGAACAGGGCCCGCTGGGCCTTGTCCATTTCCTTGGACAGATATTCTCTATCGTCGTTGTCCATATTGGTGTTCTGGGTTGTTTCCCCCTCTTCGGGGCTTTTGGGTTCGCCCCCGGCCTCGTCTACAGAGGCGGGGGAAGTCTGTCGGTTGACCAGCGGCCGCTTTCCTTTGATGCGGGGCCGGTTGGTCAGGGCAAAGCCAGTCAGACGCGACGGGCGGTAGACGCCGTCCGTCAAGGTCATGCCTTCGCCATATTCGGTGGATGATTGCGTGTATTCCTTGTCCTGCAGCATCTTTAGGCCGCGCGGCGTCCATTCGATGAAGCCGTAGAGTTCCAGCGTGCCGGAAGGGTCGCGGTAGGTGTCCAGCCTCTTGAGCCATCCGAGGGCCCGAGTATCGCGGGAAAGGTCGTGGCTCAGGTGGTCGCCGTCGATGAGCATGCCCGGCCCGTCAAAGGTGCGGGCGTTGAAGTCGTCCACCATGTCCTGGACGGCCTGCTCGTCGATGCGCAGAACGGCGGGTCCTTCGCCGTAGTCGACGTCATGGTCTCCGCTTTTCTCAACGTGAAACCAGCCGTTGGCGGGCCGGGACAGGTCATTGATTTGTTTCGTACTGATCATCGGTAAATCCTTTCATGAGGCCGGCGTAAATCATTTGCTGCAGCTGTTCATAAGCATCGGGAGGAATGATGGCCTTTCCCGGTTCCCTATTGGCCGCCGCCGTCGCCGGAACGGGTTCCCGCGTGTCCTCGATCGACATGCCGATCTTTTCTTCGATTTCGGACTTCTCGGGGCGGACGCCTCCGTCGGAAAGGGCGGCAATTTCCTCGGCCTTCTGCAGCGGCGTCTGGACGGTGTCAAAGGTGATGTGGAGTCTGGCCAGCGGTTCGCCGTCTCCCAGGACAAGCGGGCTGATGGTGGCGTTAAAAGCTTCGGCTACTTTGGAACAGACCGCGGAGACGACCGAATTCCAGCTGTCCGTGTGCGCTCCTCCGGCCAGCGTGCCGGATCCTGATTCATTCAGAACGGTCAGAGTGCCGGCCATCACAAACCGCACCTGGTCCTTATCGGCCATGTTGATGCGAGATAGGAAATAGTTTTCGTTGATGTTGGACGCCTTGAGCGGTTCCGCGGTGCAGCCTGGAGGCAGCACAATGGTTGCGCCGGATTTAAGCTGCTCGCCGGCCCGTTCCAGCGCGTCCATGATGGCGGGGCTCGCGTCCTTGGGAGCCATGATGATGGCCGGAGCGCTTCCGTAGCGGTCCATATGGTTGTCCCACGTGACTTTGGCGTGATTCCGCTCAAAAGAAGCGCGTGTTGCCGGAAAAAGAATGGGGTTCCGGTGCTCCATGACCACGAGCGTTTCATCTTCCACGCTTTCGCCGGTGTCGACTCCGATGTAACATTGAGGGTTAAACTGCCATTCGTTCAACTCTCCGGGGCGGACCCAATAGCGTTGGGGGATGAATTCAAAGCGGCGGCCCCAGGAATCTTCGATGTATTGGAGATGGGCGTAACCGTAAAACATGGCGGAAGCCAGCTGACCGAAAGCCTGTTGAAGTCCGGTGACGGAGTGATAGAATTCTTCCAGCGCGTTCTGCTGACGCTGGGCTTCTGGGCTGTCGTCCGCGGCGTCAATCTTCCATCCCTGCATGGAGACGCTTTCAATGAGCCGGGAATAGAGCATGCCCAGCAAGCCGTCCGAGTAGATGATCTCGTCCCAGATGAGCATTTGGCGTGCAAAGGCTCCACGCCGCGCTTCGTTCCGGGCGTCAATCAGGGTTTGCAGGTCGGCGCCCTGTAACGGATCCCAATATTCAAACCATTGGGGCTGGTTAGGCTTCCTGCTCTGTTCCGTCAACGCTCGCCGGGTGAGTTCCGTTTCAAGCTCCTTGATTCTGGTCTCCTGTTGGGCGACCAGCTTCGGGGCATTGAGGATATTTTTGACGGCGTTAAACCTGCAGCGGAAGAAAAGAAAATGGTGGTTGCAGGGGAAGGAGTTGGACCTTCGATTCGGGGATAGGAACCCCGCGTGATACCGTTTCACCACCCTGCGATTGTTTACATATCGTCATATATTGATATCTTGATATATTGTCAACACCTAATATCTCCCGTAAGCGCGTTTTGATGACACGGGACGGGCGTACCAGGCTCCCAGCGTCCGCGCCAGTCCGCTGTTCCGGCGCGCGTGCCAGGCCATGACAAGGGCGTCGGCCCGGTCGGGGGAACGAACGCCCCGCTTTGCCATATCTTCCTTGCTTTCAATGCGGACGCGGCCTATTGCATCGGTTTGGAGCCGTGGAGCAACCAGCTGTTCAATGGTGTCCTCGTCAATGTCGAGGATGAGTTCTTTTTCCTCGATGGCGCGGGCCAGGGCCCGCCATGCCTGGGCGCGGAGGTTGACAAAGGCTTGTGTGTCATCCGCCGGGAAGCCTCCCCGGTAGGAGTGCACCGGAAAGCCCTCGGCGCGGAAGTCGTCAATGATGGGGAGCCCCAGGCCGTCGCCGTCGGCAAAGATGCGGTCGGCGGAGATTCCGAGTTCGGCGGCCTTTCGGCGGAAACGTCCGCGCGCTCCTACAGTGTCCGAGTCGGACCAGTGGTCGGCGATGAAAAAACGGTTGCCCTGCCCGGCCGCGAAGACGTTTTCATCACCCCCGGCGGCAAAGTCGAAGCCGCCGCAGGTCTCTCCGGTGTCCAGGAAGGGAGGCGGGTTGTTGACCAGCTCCATGAGAGAGCGCCGGGAAATGACGGATTGTCCGTCAAGGTCGGTGAATTCGCCGAGGATGGCGGAACGGTAGAAGGAGGACTGTTCGCCGTATTCTTTCTTGAGGCGTTCGGCCTTCCCCGGGTCATTGATTTCGATATGCGGGCAGTCCTCGTATTTGACGCGGATTTTGTAGTAGAGGGATGAATTTTTGTGAAAGCAGTCGTAAAAGGTGCCGGAATCAGCACCCGGCGATGAGGTGATGAACGCGTGAAAGAGCGTGCAGCGTGAAACCGCGGTGAAGATGGAGTCGGGAATGGTCTTGGACTCGTCGAGGACGTAAAAGACCGGGTCCACGTCGGGCGAGATTTTCGGATGCCACCCTTCCGCCCGTCCGGCGTTGTCGGTGGAGAATCCTACGGCAAACCCTCCCGCCGGCGTTCGGATCTCCGTCTTGTTGAAGGTCCATCCCTCGAAGAAAGGATTGTCCATGTAGCGGCGGAGTGCCGGAAAGAGCTGCTTTTCCACCTGCATCCAGGAAGAGGACGTAACCGGGACCTGTCCCTGCGGAAAACAGGTGAGAAAGTACAGGATGGCCGGCGCAATGCAGTTGCTCGTCTTGCCGGATCCGTTAGGAGCGACCAGCGCGACGCTTTTCCCTCCCAGGGTCAGCTTGCCGAGAGACAACGCCTTGATGGCCTCCACCTGCCAGGGATAGGGGTCGAGGCGGAGGATATGGCGCAAGAAGAAGCTGACGGGGATTCGTGTCCTGACGGATTAGGGATGGAGTTTGCCGGCGATGGTTTCCAGCGCGGTTTTCTCGTCTTCCTGCAGCTGGGCTAGCTGATCGGGGTCCAGCGTGATTTTCCGTTCCAGCGGCGCACCGGGAACGCCGGCGACGTCCTGGCGGACCCGGTCTCCGAATTTCTCCGGCGCGAAGCGGGCGGCGACTTTCAGCCGGGTTTCAATGGCGAGCTTCTTCGCGGCGACGGAGGCGGAGCCGCATTCCGGGTCCAAGGCGACTTTCGCGGCTTCGTCGGCCAGCTCCTGACAGGCGTCAATCATAGCTTCCGACTGCGCTTCCCTCGCGCGTTGAATGAGTTTGGAAAACTCCGGCTTTGTTTCACGCCAGTTCCAGACCGTCCAGACCTCCGGCATGTGGTCATCGGAGCAGATGGATTTCATGGTTTCCCCGTCGGCCAGGCGGGAGGCTATCTCAGCGGCCAGTTCCTCGGTGTAGAGGCTCGGCCGCCCCGGTTTTCTTTTGGAGGCAGGTTTCTTTTTCCTTTCAGGAGTATAATATTTTTTTTCATAGAATGTCAAAAAAGACTTTTTTCCTTTTGACATACTCACAAAATGATAGTAGATTAGCTTTGTTGACGGGAGGTAAGAGCTGCCCGAAGACTTAATCTAACACCAAGTCGGAAAATGAATAAGAAAATTGCCCAGTCCTTTGAAATCAGAACGCCGGAAGTTATTGTCCGCAATGACATCGGCTCGAAGATCAAAGACACTTGGAAGCTTACTAAAGTTGACGTTCAAATTCTGAAAGAAACGGAAAAAGCTTTCTTCATCGACGCGGAATTTTCATTCAGAGCTCCCAATAGAAAAATGTGGATTCCGAAAAGCCTCGTAAAAAGAGTTTTAGACTATAAAATGGAAGGCCTCACCCTGGAGCTCCCCACTTGGTTCGCCATCGAAAACGGACTTTAATCCCACCACGAGGAAAAATGAAAGTAACTACAGAATTGAAAGAAAAACTGCACCGCATCAGAACGGAACTTGAAGATGAACTGATTCGGGAAAAAATAGTAACCGATGAATGCGACGGCGTTGAACTGAACGCCCTTGACGAGGGCGGCGTCATGCTGCTTTTCCAAGACCCCGAATATTGCGAAGAAGTTGAAGACGTGGAAAATTACGAAAATCTAGATGTCTCGCTGAAAATTTATTTCGCAAAATGGCTGCCGGAAGCTAAAGTTGATTCGCTGGAACAACGACTTCGGGAAAAACTCACAGAAAACAAACTCATTTTTTCGGCAATCACAGGCGACGGGAACGGATTTTATATTTACGGAGCCTCCATCGAAGGAGAGGGGGGGGCGGAGCTTCACACGCTGTTCCGGTTTTTGGACTTTTTGAAAACAACCCACCGGTTGAACAGTAAAACAGCTGCGGTGAATCGCGCCGCCGAGGTGATCGGGGTCACCCGCGTGACGGTGTGGAGATGGTTGGATTCTGACCGCGGGCCGGGGGCGCCGATGGATCTTCTGATGAATTTAATCATGGAACGAGGGACGACCAAAAATCTCCCCCGCTGATTTTCCTTCATCCTCCCTGTTCCGCTTCTTCTCTCAATTCCCGGAAAGAAGCCCATTCACAGGGGATGATGCCTCCGGCTTCATGCATCCGGCTGACAATGGCGGGGCCCAACGCAGGTTCAACCTCTTCCGCCCGGAGGTTGGATATGATGCAAGTGGGTTTCCCTGCCTGGAAGCGGGCATCTACCAGCCTATCGATTGAGTAGGCCGCGAAGTCTGAACGCTTCAGCTCGTGGAATTCGTCAAGAACTAGAAAGTAGGGCCGCTTGAAACGGGACATCACACCCTTTTCGCGAGCTTTTTCGTCCTGACGCAGGGCAAGGCAAAAATCATAAGCCTTGCTGTACCGGCAAGACCTTCCAAGGCGCGTCAGCCCGCGGGCAATGGATGAAGCCATGACGGTTTTCCCTGTGCCGCATGGCCCATGCAGCGCTACAATCGCGCCGGGCGTCTTCACCAGCGCGCTTACGCGACGCCTGGCGGCTTTCCACGGCGTTTCGCCGTCCGGCAACGTATCCAGGGCATGAAGGGCCCGGCGCGGGAATCCGGAAGATGACAGGAGGCAGAACTCGTCCTCCCGGCGCCGCAGCTCTTCCCTCATGGCTGCCTCCAGGGCGGCGCGTTCCTCCGTTTCCGGATCGTCCGTTACCAAGGCTTCCAGGCGGTTCAGGATCCCGGCTATTTCCTGGTCGTCGCACATGGCGGCGGCGGAATGTACATTGTTCATGTCAATAGCCATAAGTTTTTGATTGTTGAGTAGTTTGTTGTGGTTCCGGAGTGTTTCTTTTCCGGATGTTGTCGAGGTATCGCAAAGCGAACGCCCTCACAGCGGCCCGCCAATTGGCTACCGGCACCCCCTGCCTGTCTACCCATCCGGAAGCTTCCCGGTCGTTGAAGAAAAGCAAGGCAATTTGTTTAACATCGGAATGTTGAAGAGGAAGAGCCCCTTTGAAGGCCTCTGCTGTCAGGAAAGCCTCCACCTCTTCGGACGTTTCCGGCAACGGAATGGCGCGTTTTTCTTTTTCATTGGCCCTCGTTAGAGGGACAATGTTTTCTTTCTTCTCTTCTCTTCTCTGGTCCGCATGTTGTCCGCATATTGTCCGCTTCCTGTGCGGACGTTTGTCCGCATTATCGTCGTAACCCATTCTTTCCAGGCGTTTTCTTTCTGCTTCCATTGCGCGGCGTTTCGCGGATTGGCCGTTGTGCCGTCCAAAGTTGGGGAACTCAAGGGAGGCAGCGCGTCCCTTGAGCCAGCCCACCTGGCGAAGCGCATCGGCGAACCCGTTCAGGTCCGCAATGTCGTCAATGTCTTCTTCCGAGATGTCCATCCCGGAACCTGTGAAAGAATGAGTGTCCGCCCAGGACCATACGGAAACAAGACGTCCTACAATGTCGAACCTGGATAAATGAAGAGCGCGGGCCATGCGGCGCACTTCCGGCTTATCGTTCAGTTCTTTTTCCACTTTGATCCAGTCTCCGGCCATATCAAAAAAGCGTCAGTTGGGGGTTGTAGTTCGTGAATCGTTCGAGTAAAACCCGGAATGCAGTTGCCGCCACTGCAGGAACTTGTCCGTTGCCAATGGCTTTAAGTCGGTCCACTCTAGCGGCCATCCCATGAACCACTCGACCCACGTCGGGTTCAGCTGACCACCACTCCCCGCAGTCATTTGTTTCCGCTCGTCCGGCGTGATAATTCCCTTGGCTTCCAGGGCTTTCATTTTCTGAAAAGCCCCACTTCCTCCGCACATGCCTTTTGTTCTTGGGGTAGGAAATCTGCTGGCTATAGTTCCCAAATTCGGGGACTTCCGATTGCCCTGGCTGGAGCCGCTGTCCTTCCAATCCCGTGAGGTTGGAGTCGGGAATTTTGCAATCTGGTCGTTCAGGTTCCGGCTTCGGGCTGGGTCTTCCCATCTTCTGGCTTCTCCCGTCCTGAAATCCCTGGCTTGCGGGGTTGCAAATTTCATGGCCAGCCCCAGCGGCGGATTTGACAGCAAGTATCCACATGCGCTTTCTCTCATGCGGGGCGCCCACGTCGTCCGCTCCCAGCACCATCCATTCCGCATCGTACCCGATCGCGGCCAAGTCTCCAAGAACACATCCAAGCCCGCGAGAAGTGAGCATTGGGGAGTTCTCCACAAAGACATATTGAGGTCGTACCTCGCCAACAATCCGGTGCATTTCCCGCCAGAGGCCGGAGCGGGCGCCGTCAATGCCGGCGCCTTTTCCTGCGGCTGAAATGTCCTGGCACGGGAAGCCTCCAGATACCACGTCAACAAGGCCGCGCCACGGTCGTCCGTCAAAGGTGCGTACGTCATCCCAAACCGGGAAAGGCGGGAGTAAGCCGTCATTTTGTCGGGCGAGCAGTACGCTTGCGGGATAGGGTTCAAGTTCGACAGCGCAAACGGTGCGGAATCCGAGCAGCTCGCTTCCAAGTATGCCTCCACCAGCGCCCGCGAAAAGATGTAGCTCATTCACTCCCCCTCCTTTCTCGGCTCCCAGTAAACAGGCCATCCTTCATGGACGCAGGCTGCGCAGAACTTGTACTGCATTAGCTCATGTTTACAGTTCGAGCATCTCCTTCGCATAGGATGCACCCACACCCGGCACGCGGCCCGCTTCTGGCGGACGGTATGGATTTTCCCGGCAAGGTCCGTTGCCATTCTTAAGATCCTTTTTTCAGAGGGCATCAAAAGGTAATATGGCTCTCCAAATTCATGAATGGCGTGTTGCCGGATTTTCTGAATGGTTTCCCTGACGGACTCCACGGATTTTCCGCATTCGTAAAACGCTTTCTGTTCAGGCGTCATTTTCATTTTCTTCCTTTCTTTGTAAAAGAACGACATTAACCGCTTGAAGAAGCCCTTTAACTTTACCAATCAAATAAAGGTAATACCCATACGCGGCGACGGTGGCTAAAAAAACTATAAGTTGCGCAATATCAAATATCATTGCTTCCTCCTTTCTGCTCAATCTCCCACGGCCATTGCTCCACCTCATCACAGTAAATGATGGAAGCGTCTCCTGCGTAGTCGCGAACGGTTATTTTGCATAAATCAAGGTCCTTAGAGACAATCGTAACGGGATAAATACTGCTACTATATACGAGCTTGTCCCCCGGCCAGACCCTCATGATTGGCGGAAACTTGGCTACCAGTTCAGACCAATCCTCCCAACACTGGGTTTTTCCTAATAGACCTGATATAGGAGAGGTGCATAACCCGCACTTGCAACAAATATGGTCGCACTCATCCTCACCTACTAGGAACCTTACATACTCTGGTATTTCCCCGCACAGCGGGCATTTAGGCGTTTTCATTTTGCTCTCCTTTCAAACACGATTTCCACCTTGCCGGCGTGGGCCAGGTCATGCACGCGGTCAATCCCGGCGCAGTCCAGCGTCCGGTCGTCGATGCCCATAGCCTTGCAGGCCCCGTCCAGATACGCCTTGCAACGCGCCAGGCAATTATCCGCGTCCGGCTTGTTGCCCTTGTAATACCAGACCACCCGGTAATGCGTGGGCAGCATCCTGCGGCCATTCAGGGCTTCACAAGTCCTGCCCCAGGCTATATTCCGGGCGCGGCTCTTGGCAGCCGTCTTTTTGTACCCGGCTACAATGGCCCCCCTCTGCGTGAGAGGGGCCTTGGCATTGGGGGACAAACACCGGGGAGTGTGAGGCAAGGTAATGGTCAGCGTGGTCATCATGCCGCACCTCCTTCCACTTCCTTCACGGATCCCTTCGTGGTTTTCGATTCGCCATACTCCGCCAGCAACTGCCGCAGCCATTCGCGGCTGGCCTTCGTGGTCGCCTTCGGATCCGCCGCTTTACGGGCCGCGTGAACCAGTCTGTCCAATTCCGTGATGCCGACCTTGCAGCACCCGGCAAACGCTTCCGCCGTCACCTCGTCCGGGAACTCGGCATTCAGCGCGGAAAACGCCCCGGAAGGATCCGTCACCGTGAAACTGGTGCGTCCGGGCGCCATCTCAAAACCGGGAATCAGGCCGGCGGCCACATCCTGTTCAAACCGGTAATCCACAGCCGCCGCCCATTTCTTTGCCGTCTTCGCCAGGCGGTAAGCCTGAACCTTCTCGGCAGGGGAAAACAGCTCCCACTTATCCCGGTCCGTAGCGATCAGGGAAGCCTGTTCCACCATGGACGCGGCCTCATGGCACACCGCCTTGGCCCGGCAATACCGGCAGGCTGCCTCACTGCAATAGCGCGGGGCGTCCGGGTCCATAGCTGCCTTGGCGACGGCAAGAGACCTCTGTTCGGCCTGGTCAATCGCTTCGGCATCGTAAAACGCAACGGAAGCCGGACCAGCCACCCGCGGCTGGATGATAGCCGCGTAAATACCTTGATGAACGACATAGTCATCATGTTCCTTTTGGGCCACCAAAGGGACAAGGGCCTCAAGCTGGCGGTTCGCCTCGGCGGAATCCACCTCCACGCGGCCAAACTTCCAGTCTGCTACCATCATGAAGCTGGAATCGGGGCAATTCACCTCAAACAGGGCGTCCCACTGCCCGGAATAGTACGCAGTCCCGAACAAATTGCGGTAAAACACTCTTTGTTCCGTGGAGACCAGATGAAATACGGCGCCGGGATTGTCTCTCTTGATCATCTCTTTCACCCCGTCCAGCAGACGCAGGGCGCGTTCGCAAAGCTCCACCTGTTCCGCCGTAAGCGGGGTTCCTTCCCAGGGCTCGCCGGTCAGCAGTTGTTCCATATAGGCATGCAGCAAGGTCCCTTCGGATGCCGCCGGGGAACTTTCCTCCGGGTATGCTTTCTCCATCATGAAGGAACCGGGGCACAAGGCCAGCCGCCCAAATGCGGAGGCGGAGGGCAGCCCCTGGCGGGGGTCGTAAGTCGATAATATATTCATGCGTGTCCGTCTCCTTTCTATTGCGCCTGAATTCTGGCCAGGACTGCCTGCATCTCTCCCAGGTTCCCCAGGCAATCTTCCAGTTTTGTTGGAGAAAGCCTCTTCCAGCTATCCACTTTGCCGCCGGATGCCTCCTTAAACACGGCATTCAACTCTTCTTCCGTACAGGAAAGAGCCTCCATCAGCCGGATATGGGGAGGGGGAACTTCTACGTCGCCTTTGCCGGGAACCTCCGCGTCTCCCAGCTGCCGCGTGGAGTCAGCAACCTTCTCGGCTTCAACAACGTCACCCTTGGGCATCTCCCTGGACTTGAACAGCGGCGGTTTAATATCCGGCTGGCTCTTGCCGGCCATGTCCTCCGCTTCCCCCTCCACGCTCAAGCCCAGCAACGCTTCCGGGCACTCCGTCCGGGCGAAAAAAGCCGCAGCACGGTACTTGTACATCTGTTCCGGCATCGTCTGCCACTTCTTCCCCCATCCTTCGGCCTTCACCATCTCCGGGGTAATCCAGGTTCCGTAAACATTCTGCCCCGTTTTCAGCTGGGCACACATTCTCACCCCCTTCTGAAAATCCTCTTCATTACGGTACTCGAACCAAGTCGCCGAAAACTTCGGGCAGATATTCACAAGAGCAATGGCAAACTGTCCGGACCAGGACGGGCGGTTCTGAACCACGTAAAGATTCTGCATGATCATCAAAGGATCCATCCGCAGCCGCAGGGCTGTATTCAGGGCGATGAAGCAGGAACCGGGGTTATTCTGGTAGGTGGTCGGCACCATGCTGGAAGATGCAAGCATCTCGGCGGCCTGCTTCGCCATCTGGAACTGTTCACTGTTGGCAAACGCTCCCAGTACGGACAGTTGCTGTCCTTGCTCTTGTAAAGTCAGGGATTCTGTTGTAGGGGTATTCACGTTATTAGTATTCTATTGGTTAGCTATTGATAACAGGCCGGGGACCAGTTGGCGCTGGCCCCGGCCAACTCACTATCGGTCGATTTCTCCGGTGAAGGAGGATTTCGTACACAGGCACACGGCGCCGCGGTGAATCCGGTTCTCCGGCAGATCCTTTGCCAGCTTGTCGGCAATATCCTTAATCGCATTGCGTTCCGGGATGTCCGCGCGGACAAGCTGGTACACAAAATACAGCTTCCCATCAGCCAGGCGCACACGCAGGCGCACCTTGATTTGATACGTGGTATCTCCTTCAGCGCCTCGGATGACTGGAATTGCAATCAAAAACTCGGTAGGAACATTCAGTTCGCCGCTCTTGGAATCCACCGTTTCGTTATAAGTCAGCTTCGTTTCGCCGTCGGATGCCCGGTAGGCAGACTTGAACTCCACCTTGCGGTGCATGTCGAACTTGCTCGCCAGCGTCAGCATTGCAGACGGGGTGGGCTCCATCACGTCCTTGCTGTTCTCTTCAAGGAATTCAACAAAATCCTTTTGAGACATAGCTTGTCCGTCGTATTTGGTCCAATTCTCCCATTCCACCGTCTTGTTGAGCTGCATAGTGGCTTGGTGGTCCCCCCATCCATTACCATCGGGGGAATAATAATTGAGCACGGCGTGTACTTCTTTGTTGCTCACGTAAATCACGCTCCTGACGCCATTTTCGGCATCTTCCGCCTTCACGAAATCTGCCAGCGTTTCCAGGTCCAGCAGCTGAACACTGCCGGCCTTACGAGGGGGCGTATTGCCCAGGCAATCCAGATGATAAAGGGTATATCCATTCGGCACGACGGCGGCACGGCCATGCGCCACTTCCTGCACGCGTACGGCTGCCAGAGTTTCTTCGTTCAAGTTATCCATATAATTTTTCTATAATATTTATGTTGTTATGTGGTTGTTGGGAACTTAGGCGCGCTTAGCTACCTAGGCGGGGACTCCGGCATCAACATCGACAGCAGCCGGGAATGTCACCTTCACAGGAGCATCCAGCGGCAACTGCCCCTGGGCCGGGTCGTCCGTATGCAGGGCGCCGGAGGTATCGGCAAACATAATGCGCGGGGCAATCGTCGGATCCGGGATGCTGGCCGTAACCTTGGGTTCAATGACTACTTGATTCACGCCGCCCTTGCGCTTCACATTCAGCTTAAGAGTCAGGGAACCATTATTCCCGGTTGCCAGCACAGCGGAAACAAGGCTGGTCATCTTGGTGTCCAGGGCCTCCAAAAGAGCCCCTTCGTTAATCTCGGAAAGTCCTTCAAAAAAGACATCTCCGGGCACTTGTCGTTTAGTTACTTCACTCATAATATTGATGATCTAATAGTTAATAATAGATGACGAATCAGTCTTCGCATTCCTCGCACTTGCAGCCAGAGATTCCGCGCATGGCGGCAATGGGATTCATCCGATCCTTCATTTTCGTTTTTTGCTGTTGTTCAAGGAACAAACGGACGCCTTCTCCCATAGTTTTTACATTGCACTCAAAGCATTCGCCTGCTTTGAGAAGATAGCCGAAAGCGCTCGTCCACCCGTAAACTTTGAAATTCATTCTCTCAGACTGAAAAACGGAGCTGGAGGATTCTAATATGTGCCGAGTTTTTCTTTCTTCCGGGACCTCCAAAAAGGCGGAAAAAATAGCGCGCCCATCGTAACGCTTAATCAAATCAACAAGGTTATCAAGCGCGGCGCTGATTTCTTCTTTTGTGGATGCAACAGTATCGCAGCAGCAGGCTTCGTCCGGCGTGCAGGACTGCGCATTCTTTTCTTCGGTATTGTCCATTGTATTGGTATTCTATTGGTTATTGCGTTTCCTCATACCGTGAGGGCGGGACGGTTTTTCCAAGCCGTCAAAAGCTTTTCAGTTAAAAAAGGTTTTTGAGCAGGAGGAAAATTAAAAAGAGAAATGCTCCTCCGGCGGTAAGCACTCCGCACCACAAAATCAGGTAAGCGAGGATTTTGGCAATCCGGGGCTCTGATTGGGCGGCTTGGGTGTAGTTCCAGCAGCGCTCCGCTTCGTCCGGGATGCCGTTGAGGCGTTCCCTGGCGCACAGCGGGCACAGAAAGCGCGCGGTGAAGACGCCGTCCTGATGGTCCCCTACCAGGGACATCCATGAAGACGAGGCTTTCAGCGGCGCCGCGCACATGTAGCAGCGCGTCGTCTTTGCGGGGTGCGGGTTGTTGGTGATCGTTTCCACCATCCCCTTGAAGGGGCCCCGGTCAATGATGTGTTGATGTGTGGTCATTTTCTTTTGTTAGTTAAGTATTTTTCCACGTCTTCCATGTTATAAAGGGTTCCTTTTCCGACTCCTTCCAGCCTTCTTACATTCTTCCCCGCCCGTGCCAGGATGTTGTCCATCTGCCGGGATGAAATGTCATAATAAGTGGCTAAGGTGGAGCTTTTAGCGTATTTCTTTTCGGTTGCTCCGAAAATGGAAACGGAAGACGATTCAGGCGTAGAAGGAACAGGCGTGCTTGCCAGCTCCCGCAACACTCCGGCCAGCGTTTCCAGCGCGGTCGCAAGGGTGGTCATGGTTGTGTCGTTTTCGCTCATGTTCGTTCTTCTGAATTGGCCGCCCGGACGGGTTTCCCCGCGCCTGCCAGACCGTATTACTCTATATACCTATGATGTTTTTGGTTTTGGTTTTAGGCCCCACCTGGGCCGGGCGATTGGTTAAAAGTCAGTTAGTCGTCGTAGTGTCCGTCCGGGTTGTAGCATTGGGGAGCGTGGTCAAAATCCCACTCGTCAATGGCCTGCTCTATCTGCTCCAGGAGTCCAACCGCGACGCCGTAGGAAATAGGTTCGCCGTCAACCCGGATGCACCGGTCTTCGTCGTCGTATTCAATGGTCATTGTTTTGCGGTCATGATTATCGCTTGGCGGGTTCGGGGTTCTTCGGTTGCGTTTTGCTGTCGGTCGCATCATGAGCCAAGATGCGGAGGGTCTGAATAATGGCCTCGCTCAGTGGCAAGTTGTCCCTGACTGAAAGGGCCATGACTGACCCGCTGGCTTTAGGAGACTCAGCGAGTTTTTGGATTGGTACTTGGATGGTATCTATCATGGGTGTGTGATGATTTGGTTGGTTGATGCCCTCTTTTTATCATTGTTTGATTGTAGAGCAAGACAAAAATATCACTGTATGCTTGTTTTTTTCATCTTGCTTGTGTCATTAAACGATGATAATACATCGGCATGCACACAAAAGAAGAGATAGATCAATGGCTTAAAGACATCGGAAAAACCCGGCAATGGTTGGCGGATCAATGCGGGGTGAAATACCTAGTTGTCAACAACTGGTTTTCCAAAAGCCGCACTATCCCCAAAAAGGCTCTGATCATTATTGACAACCTAATGAACCAACCCCAACCTGCCGACGATAGCCAAATCTCTATCGCTGATCTTGATATCAACCTCAAGGTCTCGCATGATAAATTCCTCGAATTCAATAATTATGCGAAAGCCTGCGGCATGAATATCGTGGACTGGATTATTTACGTCTTGGAATATGCAGGAGACAATAAAGAACTCCTTATGAAACGGTTACAGGAAGAGAAAAACAAGGGGAAATGATTTATTCCCCTTTCTTCATTCCTTTTGAAATATTCTCCAAGATCCTCTTCGTGGTCCTCCGGCAACCTTCAATGATGCCGAGGCGGAAACAAGTGAACCCGAACAGGACGGCCAGCAAGAAAAAAACAAGCATTACGTTACCTGACATGAACGTAACCCTTTCTTGCTGAAAATTTATCTCCTAATTCGCTAATGATTAAAGCGTTACAAATGCGGGGGGGGGGGGGTTTTTTTGACATTTTTTAGTTTATTTTTTTTGTTTTTGGCCGGTGTTAAGGTTTTTTGTGATATTTTGCCTGAACCGG
>ERZ1023698.49-NODE-49-length-30730-cov-14.659984_pt1 | contig 30730 bp, 26 predicted proteins | sample MGYA00380349_ERZ1023698 | MGnify/ENA primary metagenome ERZ1023698 (study PRJEB33179, sample SAMN07449027) | human gut metagenome | biome: Human-gut; feature: Human associated habitat; material: Faeces | host: Homo sapiens | place: India:Kasaragod | collected...
GGATAGGGATTCTTTTGGAAAAACAAGAAAAAGATTTGCTGGTGTTTTTAGAGCAAGTGGTTGGGACGATAATCTGAATGCTCAAATTTGGAAACTTGAAAGAACGAGAATCAAAATTCCTATTAACGAGGCGGCTTTGAAGAACGTATGAAAAGGAGCAAAAGCAGCATTAAGTAAAAATGCTGTTGGTCATGCAAATATTATGCAGGGGAACGCGATTACAAGAACGGTTTCTTTTTCGGTTCAAGTTTTGAGGTTGATGAAAGAGGGCAATGCACAAAAAATAAAGGAAATAATAGAGATGGATCCACGATTTCTTCCTGGCATTGTTCTCATTATGAAAGAGCTGGCGATGTTGCAGCTTACATAAAACAGGAAGAAACCGAAAGAGAAGCGAAAAGACAACAAAGAGAAGCTGAATCACTGAATTTGGAAAAGCAAAGAAAAGAATGACAACTTAGGGAAGAAAGTAGGAGACTAGAAAGGGAATTAGAAGTAGAGAGAACAAGAATTGCAAATGAAAGATTGGCTTTAGAAAGAGAAAGAAAAAAGTTTGAATACGAGAGATGGTACTCATCTTTGTCCGACGAAGAAAGAGCGTTAGAGGACAAAAGAGTTGAAGAACAAAGAAAAAAAGAAGAAGAATGAAAAGAGCGAGAAAGACAGTACGCTATATATCAAGAACAGGAACGCCAGCGAAGAAAGAGGGAAGCAATAAAAGCAAGAAAGCGTAAAAAAGTAATAATTCTTTCTATCGTTGGTATTGCCGTAGCCATAGTTGCTGCAATTGTAGGGGTTTTTATCGGAAACGGTATTGCAGCAAAAAATAAACAAGATGCATTTAATAATTCCGCAACAGGAGAGTTTAAAGATTATTTAAGTCAATTAGATGGCTATCAATTGGGTCTACTCGATGATGTTGGAATTGTAGGAAGATATGGCGGATATGTTGATATAGATTCAAGAGGTAGAATTTATGTATCAATAGAATATTGCGCTAACGGATTTAAAGATTCATATGGTAGGACATGTGACTTCAAAGCAATTACATACTTGTTGCCAAAGACTGAGAATGCATATACCGAAATAGATGGGTATTTATTCTTTAATTTAGAGGAAAGTGATAACGAGGCCTCATTTAGAACTTTTGACAATATAGATTTAATAACTTATCCTGATTATTGTGCATTAGCGCAATACGGAGTTGGGGCAGTGCTAACACAATATTCTCAAGTTAATTACAGTGAGGATATAGGTGGGCCTACATATAATATGGCTTCATATTCTTACGATAATTGGGATAAAACTTTCAGCCAATATAAAGAAGAGTGGATTAGTGAAGGATGGACCGCATGTTTTACTAGTTATCTATTTGTTAATCAGCTCTTTAGCGAAGCCACAGGCGCAACCTTATATTAATAGAGAATTCTTTTTATAGATTTGCTACAGATAGAACACTCATAAATTGTAAAACTATAGCGGATAATTCCCCATAAACCCTCAACTTTATACAGGGGTTGCAAAGTTGGTAAAGGGGTTGCAGATTATAACTAGGGGTCGCAACCGCATCAAAATAGGGAAACTTGTCCATAGTAAATAGTGACATGATACAATTTGTATCAGGCTTTTTTATTTTGGCTTAAAACTATCTAAGAAAGCAATTGCTAATCAAGCAATAATTGATCTTGGTGAACATATAAGGATTAATTATGGATCGATGTAATATTTTTATTATAAGCTAATGTAAATGGTATAAGAAGTATGGCTTTATTATAAAGTAATTATTAAACCTATGGAGGTAAAAGGAATGTATAAAGCAGTTGTGATTTAGTATTCACCGAAAGCAGAGAATATGTCCAAAAAATCGAAGAAAAAGCTAATGAGATATTGAATGATGGATATGTATTGGTAACGATTATGGAAACAACGACAGCGAAAGCAATTTTGATATTTAAAAAATAAAATGCTTTAATTCTTAATATTGTTAAAGATAGGCTATATCTATTAGAAGGTTGAATTGGATATGAATGTTGTAGCGATAATTATTTAATTGTTGATTATGTTCTTAGTTTTTGGATTCTTGGCATTTGGAATGTTTTTGATTAATCCATTGACTTTCATAAGCGGTTACTGCTAGAAATTCAGGAAGCACACATTACAAAACGCAGCATAAAGAAGCAATAAAGAAAAAAACTGGTAATAAGAAGATTAATATCATTTAATTTTATGTATGCTATTTATTGATGTATTTAAGTCGATAGATCACGAGTTTCAAAATATAAAAGAAAAAGCAAAGTTATGGCCTCTAGCATATGGTAAACTTAGATAACTGCTTTTGAAAATAAGTAATCAATTTTAGAAATGGTGAATTGAAGGAGTATTAATATGATAAAAGCTATAAGGAAGAAAGAATCCGTTATAAAAGAGGTCATCATAAGCGAAACAATTATATGGATGGTGGGACTAGCCTTGGCTATATTCGTTATAGCCTGGCCGAGAGAATACGCCTTGGGTTTCTTCATGATGATAGAGCACATGCATATCGACAGGATATATCTCGGTCTTGCCATTATTATATTGACCTTAATCATTTCAGTTGTAATTTTCTTTTTGTTGGCCAAGGAAACAAGATGGAATAACCGTAATCTAAACTTAGCACCTATAGAGTTATCTAATGATCAGATTATCATTAACAATTATGATGGCAAGGATATAATCGATGTTGATGAGATAGTTGAAATCAAGATAATGAATCATGACTCTGTGCTTCAAATTAAAACTAAGGACGAGAAAACACACCTTCCCGACCATTTGAAAAACACTAGGGAAGTGTATGAGTCACTCAAAAATACAATGGCTAGTGATTATCCATCAATAGAGTTCACTGATTCTACCAACAAGGGCTCAGAGAAGTGATTGATAATGGAAGCAATGATGAAGAAAACTAATTTTTACTTTGTATTATTCTTTTTTTTACGCTTTATTTTTAATAGTCTTCGCTATGGTTTGTAATCTCGATAGCAAATGAATATATTCCTGAAACAATCAAAGTTATTATCAAAGTTAATAATGATAGAGTATCAATTGTGAGTTCAGTTCTGGAGTATATCTTTTTTATGGTTATATAATTCAACTTTATTATTTTGTTTCTTTTGTCGCGAGTATAAAACATTTAAAACTTAGTTTTTAATAGTGCTTGATTGTCTTTATTTGGAATAACTATTATTTTTGAATCGAATGATAAAGCATTGCTTTCTTTTGAAATTAGAAAATAGCACTAAATGCAAACATAGAAGCTGAAAGATTTCTTTAAATTTATGTCTTCTTATTGATTTTTTTGCTGAATTAGCCTATATTCTTCCCGCTAAGGGATTCGTTGGAAACGAATACCCGGGAGGATATAGCATTTATGAAAAAAGACATTCACCCAGCCTATTATCAGGCTACAGTCACCTGCACCACTTGCGGAACTTCATTTGTAGTTGGATCTACCAAGAAGAGCATCAATGTTGATACTTGTTCACACTGCCACTCTTTCTACACTGGTAAGGTCAACCTCAACTCTAAGACTGGACGTATTGATCGCTTCAACCGTAAGGCTGCAGCTGCCAAGAAAACAGAGTCTAAGTAATACACTTGAATAAACTAGACCACCTTTTAAAAGGTGGTCTTTTTATATTCAAAGTGAATTTAGTGTTAAGATTGTAAATGTTGAAAAAATATGTGGAATAAAATGGAGAAATGAATAGTATGAAAAAATATTTCTTGTATTTGATTGGTGCTTTTTGTTCATTACTGGCACCTCTCTTATTGGTCTTTATAGCTCAGCCTTTCTTTCATATTGAAGGTGATATGTCTCATGGTACTTTGAATGACTATGATAAGCCTGGGAATTTAATTTGTATTGTTATTATTCCAAGTATCTTAATTGCAGTATGTCTTTTCTTCTCATATTTCTTATTAATTCATAAAAAGAGAATGAATAATATAAATACTGTTCTATCTTTAGTAGTTTCAATTATATTTACTATTGTCGAAATTTTAGTATTAGCTTTGGGATCTTATATGGCTACTTTGGAATTGCTCAATTATATGATTCCTACAATTGCCGGTTATCCTGTTGTTGTATTTAGTCTTTATTGCTTGTGGAAACAATACTCTTATTCTTTGAAATACCATAAAAACAAAGTGATAGAAGAAAATAGAAAAAATGAAGTTTTATAAATAGAAAACTAGATTATTTTGAATTGGGTCTTAATTTGGAAATCTTAATTTGAAATATCAAATCTCATTTTTTTTGGTAAATATGCAAATATTTATGAAAACGAAAAGTGCATATCTTTTTGACATGCACTTATTCAAAGTATTTGATTCGATTATTAGTTTTAGTTAGATCTATCTTTTCCGATGAAATCCCCATAAAGCGGAGTCGCTATATCAAATCCACCTGCAACTGCTAGAACTTGGCCTGTGATGTATTTAGATTCATCGCTGGCGAAGAATAATACAGCATTGGCTATTTCTTCAGGTAAAGCCATTCTATTTAAAGGAACATGCTTTAAGAACATTCCTTGGAATGCTTCGTTTATGTTTTGCTTTACGGCATCAGTTGCTGTAATTCCAGGTAGAACAGCATTACAACGAATGTTGTTTCTGGCTTCAGTTACTGAAATCAATTGAGTTAAATAGTTTATGGCCGCTTTTGAAGTTCCATAAGCTACTTGAGACAAATCTGGAACTTTACCTCCGATAGAAGAGATATTGATGATAGATCCTCCGTTTTTATCCATATACTTTAGTGCTGCTTGTGAAGTCATAAATACGCTTTTAAGATTGATACTTATCGTATCGATAAATACTTTTGAATCAGTATTTCTTAAGTCTCTATCTTTTGTAGGGTCACTAGTTCCAAAATTGTTGACCAAGATATCTATATGACCTTCTTTTTTACCGACTTCTTCTACTGAAGAAGAAAAGCTTTCTTCTTTAGATGCATCACAAAATACGGGAAATACTCTTTCCTGCCATTCTTTAGGAAACTGAGCTATTGAATCGTTAGCTCTTTGAATGTTTCTAACAGCCATATAGACTTTTGCACCTTCGTTTAGAAATGATTTGACGATAGCAAATCCAATTCCTCTAGTAGATGCTGTGACTATTGCAACTTTTCCTTGTAATCTCATTTTTAACCTTCTTTCTATACTTTTTGCAAGCAAAAGTATTATATCTTCTAATATAAGTAAATAAAGATGAAATAAAAAACCACTCATTATGAGTGGTGATAATATCTAGGTGGTGGACCGTAAAGGACTCGAACCTTTGGCCCGCTGATTAAGGGTCAGCTGCTCTACCAACTGAGCTAACGGTCCATCGCTATTTAAGATAGCGGAAGTAAATATACACAAGTCGAAATAAAAAAGCAATAGTAAATTTTAAAAAAATGAAGAAACATAATTTGAATTGCACTTATAAGGCTAAATTGTGTAAGACTTGTTGCTATTATAAAATCAAGTTATATTGGTATCACCTATTCATATATGTGTGTTAAATATTAAATAGACACAATCAAAGGACTAATACTTAAGGAGCTATAGAATCTATTAGAGCAAATTGTAAGTTAATCGTAAAAGAATTACATAAAGGTTAATATTTATTAAAAAAATAGTCATAATTGGCCTTAATTTACTCGGTATGATAATAAATTAAATATTTAATTATTAAAAAGTATTTAATGAAAAATTAAATACAAAATTTAAAAATGTTCATTTTTTCCTTTTCTTTTTTTGCTAATCTAATCCAAAACTATAAAAAATAGATATTTTTTTCTAAAAAAATCAATATATTGAAATTTCTTGAATTGAATATAGCTAAGTTATATAAATAAAACCACGAAAGATTTATTTAAATCTACGCAATGAAAGGATATTTTGAAAAAATGAAAAAATTTGTTTTGGCTTTTGGTATTCCTGTGTTGGCAGTCGCTTCTTTGATTGGATCTGGTTATGCAACATGGTATTTCAACACTACTATCGACCCTAAAAATGAAGAAATTGAATTAAATATTACAGAAAGGGCTGTAGGTGCTAAGCTCCAAAATTCTAAGTCTACGGATTTTAAGCTAGTTCTTGATCAAACAAATAAAACTGATGGAATGCCCCAAGATCGTAAGGGTGTTCATTTTGAAGGAACTTTCAGTGAGTCTTTGGTAGCAGATGATGGAGATGCCGATACTCTTAATGATGAGTTCATTGATGGAACCATTTATAGAGTAACTACTAAAATTATTATTCCTTCAGCAGTTGCTGAATATGTTAAGTTCACATTCGATGGCAGCGAAGCTTCCGAGGATGGCTTAACTCTTACAAAAACAAAAGAATTTACATATGCCGACCTAGTGGCCGGTACTAAAAACAAATTTAAGGTTCTTGAAATTTCTAATGTGGCTTCTTCTGATGTGACTGTTGCATATGCAACAGAGCCTTCTACATCGAAATCGAAAGAGCCTTCTACACCGAAAGCATATGAGAATATGAAGAGCGCTGTAAATGGTCAATCCATTAGTATTAGCTTTGAAGCTGCAATTATTAAGTAGTCTAATAATCTTTAAGTTTTAAAGGAGTTCTTATATGAAAAGGTACATGAAATCATTGCTATTTGGTTTTGTGGTACCTTTTTTTGCTATTTTATCATTATTTGGTGTTGGATATTCAACATGGTACTTTGTAAATGGTGCGATTAAAGATAGCATAACTATTTCTACCAATATAACAGGTGTTGCTGATTTTGGAAGGATAGTCATTAATGATAATGAAAATAGTGTAGAAGATATTAGTCCGTCTTCTTTGAATTCTAAAATAATTGTTGAATCTGATAGAATCCATGAATCTGATAGAATCCATTTGTATAATCCGTTTTATGTACATTATCTACTTCCGGAAGGAGCATTAATTTCTAGTGCAGGAAATGCACTTAAATTTAACTTGCAATTAACAGTTGATTCTGGATATGTAGCTGACAGCCAAATGTCTGTCAAAAATATTATGAATGTGTCCTATTTACCTTATTCACATGATAATAGCCCAGATCAGGAACATATTAATGTTGATGAAAAGAATGTAGATGTAACAATACCAGCAGATAATACTAGAAGAACAGTAATTTATAATGGAATTCAGTGGCGACAAGATATTGAACTAGTAAGTTCTAAAGCTGCTACTCCTTCGGACCCTTACAACAAGTTTACAGTAAGCAATGAAGGTAAAGTTGAAGAGGATGATCAATATAAAGTAGTGAGTCCGAGTGACTCTACTCTTAGAGAAGCTGATAAGGAAAATGCTAAGGACACATTCGTCTTTTGCTCTGACAATCTATCTTTTAATTTTCCGGCAGGCTTTAAGATTACTGATAAATTAAATGATGTAGTTCAAATCTTTAGTAAAGCAAAGATTTCTTTTACTTTTTCAGTGTCCCTTTAATAAATAATAACAAGAAAGAAGGTATATATGGGTTTATCAACATTGGTACTGATTGTATCTGCAATATCATTGGTGTGTTTTGCAATTGTCTATATTTGTATCTTCTCCTTTTATTACTTTAATAGAAAGAAGTGTATAGAAAACCAATTAGAAGATAACGAAGTAATTAAGATTTTGGATAAAGATGTTGAGAAGTATGATAAGAAGAAAAATAAAAAACTATCTTTTATAGAAACTTACTATAAGAGAAAAAAGAGAAAAAAAGTCGGGAATATTATTTCTAATAGTATTGTCGGGATATTCCTAGTCGCTCTCATAGGTTTCTTTGTCTGGGCTACTGTGATGAAGTCGAATGACCAGACTACTTATTTTGGAGATAAGACATATTTAGTTGTTCAGACTTCTTCTATGGCATCTATCAACGATAACAACAAGTATTTGAAAGATGGTAGTATAGATTCAAAAGATAGGATGAATACGAGAATATCTCAGTATGCTTTTATCGGAATCGATAAATTCAAATCCGAAGATCAAATAAAAGTATATGACATAGTAGCTTTTAGAATGGACGATAAGATAATTGTTCATAGAGTCTATTCTATAGGAGAAAAAGATGGGCATAAATTGTTCACCTTTAGAGGAGATGCAAACCCAGCCTCTATGTCGGGTGAAATTAATGTCACATCGGATAGAATAGTCGGAGTTTTTGATGGCTATCAAAATCAAGTATTAGGATCTATAGTCATCTATATTCAATCTGGTACGGGATTGATTTCAGTCTTTGCTATTGCAATAGTGTTGATGGTATATATCTTTTATTATGATAGAATCGATCTTAGACTTACTGAAAGATATGAAGCCTTGATGAAGGAAAGATTTGGTAATCAAGCATCCCTTTGCATAGTTGTTACTTTTACTAAGCAAACATATATTCCTTATAGTGAAGAGGATATTAAAAGATAAAAGGAGGTTTGAATAAGATGAGAAGAAAAACATTATTAAATAGAAATGTTATTATTGTTTTGATGCTCTTCATCTTTTTGATGACCGCTTTTATTTCTACTGCTTATTCTTTTTGGTACTTCCCTAATTCTGGAAATCCAAAGACAGTTAACGCTGATATGAAGGTGGATGATATAGAAGAAAACTTTAAAAAAGATAAAGGCAGTTACTTAAAAATCATAGATTGTAGAGATGGCGTGATTCCTACAGACGCCGATTTTGCTAAAAGCGAATCAGGATTCTTGGATAATTCAAAAAATTTCAGCGATAATGGCAATATTTTCATAGGAAAGAATGGTAACTATTCAAAGAAAGTATTTAGTGTTTCTTCTTTAGAATTAGGATCTCTTGTATCTAGTGTCTTTTATCGCTCTAGTGTCTTTTATGGCTCAGATACTAGCGTGACAGAAATGACAGAGATTTACTTATATGATTTATTAAATTCCAAGTATAAGTTAGTAGATCATTTAACAAACGAGAACATTGAATTAAGAAATAAAAATGGCACTAGTTCTGATGGTGGTGACATGGATAAACCGCTTGATGCTAAATTATATTCTTCTACTAAATCTGAAGCTTATAGAGAAAAAATAGGATGCTCTTTTTCTAAATCTAGAATACTATTTTTAGTCCCTAGAAATACTGAAACTCCTCCTACAGTAGCTAGTGATTACAATATTTATTTCCATAACGAAGATCCAAGTGACAAGAAGGGTTATAATAAGTTAGGTTATGTGTGGCTTTGGAATGATAGAACAGATTTTGGAGTCTCATTGCCTTTTAGCCCTGACCCTGAGATTAAAGAAGATGGCAAGAGTTATAAATCATTGCATATTAAATATAATGCCCTTTATGATGAAGTTTGCAATGATTTCAAAGACAAAAATAAAAAAGCCGGGTTTATCATGACGCATCAAACAGCACCTACAGGTATTATATTTAAGACGGAAGATGGAACAAATTTTGCTCCTAAAGACAAGCGTGGAAACATTGAGTACTTAGCTTTGCCTTTACCTCCTAACAATTCCAAATTTGATATTTATATTAATGCTGCTGCAGAAGATGGCAAGTTTACAATCAAAACTTATCAAGATGTCGATCTTACAAAGAATAAGAACATAGTTTTCTACTCGAAGAGTGGTCTTGATCACTTATGGACGTGGTCTAGCAGTGCATCAAGTCCATCAGATGCTAGCCGTTGGATTTCATCCAATTATGTTTATAATTTTGACATGGCTGATCGCAATAATAAGACTGTTACTGTTTCTTGTTTCTCATACAATTATGGTGAAAAGTTTAATTTCTACAAGAATTTCAAAGGACCTGATGGAACAATGCCTGATGGTACTCCACCGCAATTATCTCCTGGATTTACTTTTGATAAAAATGAAGAAGGTAAAAAAATAGACTATAACTATGATAAGCTAATTTTGGCGAACTACGGAGGTAATCAAACCGATAAATATGGTATAGATATCAGTGGTTTGTTTAAAGATACTTCTGAATGTACTTCCATTTATTTGCTTGAAAACAATAAAGAGGTTACTGTATATACGTTGAAGGATAAGTTTATTGATGATTTGAATAAACTGAATTAGGTTCTAAATAAATACATATTATTTAAAGAAAATGTCTGCGGATTGCCGTAGACATTTTTATGTTAGGGCTTTACATTCAATATGTTGCTTTTCCAACTATTTTTTTATTAAAAATTCTCTTTAAAGGCTTGACAAAACGCCCGGAACTGATATCATTATCAACGCACGAACGGGAGATGTTCGTATTTTTTATGCGACAAGTACGAAACGCCCGGAATCGTGGACATAAAATTAAGAGGGATAAGATAAATGCCTACAATTAACCAGCTTGTGCGTCATGAGAGACGCAGGCTCGTAAAGAAGTCCCTTTCTCCTGCATTGGGCAAGAGATGGGATTCTCTCAACAAGAAGATGAACAACACTCCAGCTCCTCAAAAGCGTGGAGTTTGCACCCGTGTCGGAACTATGACTCCTAAGAAGCCTAACTCCGCTCTTCGTAAGTACGCTCGTGTTCGTTTGACTAACAACTATGAAGTCACTGCTTACATTGGTGGAGAAGGACACAACCTTCAGGAGCACAAAGTTGTTTTGATCCGTGGTGGCCGTGTACGTGACCTCCCTGGTGTGCGTTACCACATCATCCGTGGTGCTCTTGAGTGCTTCGGTGTCGAAGGTCGTAAGCAATCAAGATCTCAATACGGAACCAAGAAGAATGGTGAGATCCAAAAGAAGTAAAGTTAGGAGTTAATGAACAATGCCTAGAAAGAATGGTTCAATCGAGAAGAGAGACGTACTTCCCGATCCTGTGTACAACAGCAAACTTGTTACTCGTCTCATCAACAAGATCATGAAGGATGGTAAGAAAGGTCTTGCCCAAAGAATCCTTTATGAGTCATTCGAAAAAGTAGAGAAGAAAACTGGCAAACCCGCCATGGATGTCTTCGGACTCGCTCTTGGAAACATCATGCCTGAAATCGAGCTCAAGGCTCGTCGTGTCGGTGCTGCTAACTACCAAGTACCTGTCGAAGTCTCTGCTGACCGTCAGGTTACTCTTGGACTCCGTTGGCTCGTCAACTATGCTCGTCTTCGTAATGAGAAGACCATGGTAGACAAGCTTGCAGGAGAAATTATCGACGCTGCAAATGGTGTCGGTGGTGCTGTAAAGAAGAAGCAAGATACCTTGAAGACTGCTGAAGCCAACAAGGCCTATGCTCACTACCGCTACTAGTCGTCCTAAGACTCAAAATATAGAGAGGAAACCATAAAAATGGCTAATAAGGAAGACTCAAACGTACAGTCGTTTGAAGCTATTGCCGAGGACCACGTTCGTAATATTGGAATTATGGCCCACATCGATGCCGGTAAGACAACTACATCTGAACGTATTTTGTTCTATACCGGACGTACCCACAAGATAGGTAACATTGATGATGGTAATACTTCACTCGACTTCATGAAGCAGGAGCAAGAGCGTGGTATCACTATTCAATCCGCTTGTACTACCTGTCTTTGGAAGGAAAGAACAACTCAGGAAGAGTATCGTATTAACTTGATCGATACTCCGGGACACGTCGACTTTACAGCTGAAGTCGAGCGTTCACTTCGTGTTTTGGACGGAGCTGTTGCTGTTTTGGATGGAAAGAACGGTGTTGAGCCTCAAACTGAAACTGTTTGGAGACAGGCTGATAAATACAACGTTCCTTCAATCGTTTATGTCAACAAGTTGGATTCTATCGGATCTGATTTCGAGATGTCTTTCCACTCAATCAAGGAAAAGCTTGGTGCAACCGCAATTGCTATTCAGTATCCTTTGGGAACTGAGAAGGAATTCTATGGTGTCATCGACTTGGTCAAGATGATAGGATGGAAGTGGGTTAATGAAGTAGATCCTAGAACTAACTCCATTCCTGCTCCTACTCAAATTGAAATTCCTGCTGAGTATATGGAGAAGGCCCAAGAGTGGCGTCAAATGATGTTGGATGAATTGGCCAACAACGATGACGAAATCATGATGGAAGTTCTTGAAGGAAAAGAACCTACTGTCGAAGAAATTCAGGCCGCTTTACGTCGTGGAACCATTTCTCACAAGTTCCACCCTGTTCTCGCTGGAGCTTCATTCCGTTCTAAAGGTATTCAAACATTGCTCGACGCTATTGTCGACTATTTGCCTTCACCTTTGGATATTCCTGCTGCTGTTGGAAAAGACAAGAATGGAAATGATGTCGAGTGCAAGCCTAATGCAAATGCACCTTTCGTTGGACTCGCATTCAAAATTACTACCAACCAATTTGGTAAGCTCACATTCTTCCGTGTGTACTCTGGTACCTTGAAGAATGGTTCATACTTGTACAACGCTACTCGTAATGTCACTGAGCGTGTCTCCAGAATTGTTCTTATGAACGCTGACTCTGAAGAGGATGTCTCCGAAGTCAGAGCTGGAGAAATCGCAGCTATTATCGGTCTCAAGTCCACGAAGACTGGTGATACCCTCTGCACTGAAGAGAATCCTACATATCTTGAATCTATCAAGTTCCAAGATCCTCTTATCTCTGAGGCTATCGAAGCTGATAAACACACTGACACTGATAAGATGGCTGTAGTCCTTATGAAGTTCTGCGAAGAGGATCCTACCTTCCACTTCTACACAAATAAGGAAACTGGACAATCCATCATTGCTGGTGTCGGAGAACTCCAACTCGATGTTAACTGCACCCGTTTGAGAGATGACTACGGTATTCCTGTACACGTAGGTGCTCCTCAAGTTGCTTATAAGGAAACTATTCGTAAGTCTGCTACCTGTGAAGGTAAGTACATCAAGCAATCTGGTGGACACGGACAATACGGACACGTTATCTTCAAGTTCTCACCTAACCCTGGTAAGGGAATCGAGACACAGAATGAAGTTACTGGTGGTCGTATTCCTAAGGAATTCATCAAACCTTCAATCGATGGTTTGGTAGAAGCTACCGCCCATGGTTTGGTTGCTGGATATCCTGCAATTGACATCAAGGCTGAGTTGATGGATGGATCATCACACCCTGTCGACTCTTCCGAAGCTGCTTACAAGATGGCATCTTCAATCGCCTTCAAACTTGCAGCTCAAAAGTGTGATCCTGTCATCCTTGAACCTATTGTCAAGGCTGAGATCACCACTCCTGAACAATATCTCGGTACTGTTTTAGGAGATATTTCCTCAAGACGTGGAACAGTTACTGATACAAGCTCCAAAGGTAATGCTCAAGTCATTAGTGCTTTGGTACCTCTTGCAAACATGTTCGGATACATCAACGATCTTCGTTCTATGACTCAAGGCCGTGGTATCTACACTATGGAATTTGCTCAGTATCAAGAAGTTCCTAAGTCCATCCAGGAACAAATTGTCAAAGCCCGTACAGGTGCTGGCAATTAGTCGAATTTGATTCGTTAGTTAAAAACCTACATAAAACGCTTTCAATGGCTCTACACCAGCTATGGGCCTTTATTGAAAAAAAAGCCTTACTAATGTATATTTATAAGGCTACATAGCAATGCTGGCAAACCAATTTTTAAGGAGGCTTATAAAAGCTTATGGCAAAGGAGAAATTCGATAGAAGCAAACCGAACGTTAACATCGGTACAATTGGACACGTCGACCACGGTAAGACAACTCTTACTGCTGCTATTACCAAGGTTCTCGCCGAGAAGGGTGAGGCCAAGGCTATGGCTTATGACCAAATCGACGCCGCTCCTGAAGAGAAGGCTCGTGGTATCACCATTAACGCCGCTCACGTTGAATACGAGACTGCTAAGAGACACTACACTCACGTCGACTGCCCGGGACACGCTGACTACGTCAAGAACATGATCACCGGTGCTGCTCAGATGGATGGAGCTATCCTCGTCGTCGCTGCTACTGATGGTGTTATGCCTCAGACCCGTGAACACGTCTTGCTTGCAAAGCAGGTCGGTGTTCCTTACATCGTTGTCTTCCTCAACAAGTGTGACCAAGTCGATGATCCTGAACTCATCGATCTCGTTGAGATGGATGTCCGTGACCTTTTGAGCAAGAACGGATTTGACGGAGAGAACTGCCCTGTCGTCCGTGGATCTGCTTTGAAGGCTCTTGAAGCTGCACCTGGATCTGCTGATGAGCAATGCATCGTCGATTTGATGAATGCTTGCGATGAGTCCATTCCTGATCCTGTCCGTGATATCGAGAAGCCTTTCTTGATGGCTGTCGAAGATGTTATGACCATCACTGGACGTGGAACCGTCGCTACTGGACGTGTTGAGCGTGGTGAAATCAAGTCTAACGATGCTGTTGAAATCGTTGGTTTGATGCCTACTCGTACTTCCACCGTTATTTCACTCGAAATGTTCCGTAAGACCTTGGATTATGCAAAGGCTGGAGACAACATCGGTATGTTGCTCCGTGGTGTCGATCGTGACCAAGTAGTCCGTGGTCAAGTTATCGCCAAGCCTGGAACCATCGTTCCTCATGCAAAGTTCCGTGCTCAAGTTTACATCTTGACCAAGGAAGAGGGTGGACGTCATACTGCTTTCGCTGATGGATATCGTCCTCAGTTCTACTTCCGTACAACTGATGTCACTGGTGTCATCTCTTTGGAAGAAGGAAGCAAGATCGTCATGCCTGGTGACCACGTCGAGTTCAACGTTGAGTTGATCAAGAAGGTCGCTATCGAGAAGAACACTAAGTTCGCTATCCGTGAAGGTGGCCACACCGTTGGTGCAGGAACCGTCATCGATATTCTTGACTAATTAGTTCCTATTGAAATGATATAGCTCTGCTTCGGCAGAGCTATTTTTATTTCCATAGTTGATTGGATCTCAAACATTAAAAAAGAATTTGATTCTTTCACTATTAAACAGGCACATATATTATGGATAACATTGGGTGATATGCTTATTTCTCTTTACTTTAAGACAAAACATCTCTATAATTATTTAGCTTTGTGAATATTTAACAAAGCTCTCTGCTATGCACCAGAAATGCTGTACATAGCCGTCATGTCCAAAGGGAGGAAAAAGAACATGAGAAAGTACGAAATCATGTATGTCCTTAAACCTGAACTCGGCGAAGAAGCTACCAAGGCTGAAATCGCTAAGCTTGCTGACATTCTCACCAATAATGGTGCAGTCGTTAACAAGACCACTGAGTGGGGTCTCAAAGACTTCGCTTATGAGATGGAAGGTTTCAAAAAAGGATACTACGTCATCCTTGAGATTGAGGCTGATCCCGACAAGAGCAAAGCTCTTAAGGAATTCCAACGTCTTGCTAGTCTCAACGCAAATGTTATCCGTTATTTGATCACTAAGGCTAATGCCTAGTAATCAACTAGAAAGGAAACATTTTAAATGGCAGTAAATCGTGTCGTATTGGTCGGAAGACTTACTAGAGATCCAGAGTTAAGAAAAACTACTTCTGATTCTAGCGTCGTAACATTCACTCTTGCTGTGGATGGAATTCCATCTAGAGATGGAAAGGCAAATGTCTCTTTCATCTCTTGTGTTGCTTGGAGAAACACTGCTGAAAATGTCGCTAAATTCACTCACAAGGGAAGCCTTGTCGCTGTGGATGGAAGACTTCAGCAAAGAACCTATATGTCTAAGGACAATAGGAAAGTCAGTGTTGTAGAAGTCGTATGTGATACTGTTCAGTTCTTGGAATCAAAACGCGACAGTGCTTCACGTAATGAGCCTAGCGAACCTAGTGATGACTTCTCTTCATCTTCTAAAGCTGACGCACCTGTGGAAGGAATCGACACATCTGACGATGATTTGCCATTCTAGTATTCGATTTGATAATAATTAAAGAAAGGATGCATGAACTATGTTTGTGAAAAAGAAATTCACTCGTAAAAAGGTATGCTACTTCACCAAGAATCACATCAAGAACATCGATTACAAGGATGTTGAGACTTTGAAGAAGTTTATCTCACCTAACGGAAAGATCACACCTAGAGCTACAACTGGAACCAGCGCACGTTATCAACGTATGTTGGCAAAGGCTATTAAAAACGCTCGTTTCATGGGATTACTTCCGTTCGTTGACAACGACTAATCATATTGTAAGGTTAGACTTTAGCACCAGTTATACTGGTGCTTTTTTGATGCTTATAATTATTACTAGCTAATTGTTATCATTGTTTTTAATTGACAATTTTAATTTTAGGCTCTAGTATAAAAAAACAGAGGGGGTTGTTATGAATTCTTTGATTATACTTTCGCTACTTTTCGAGTTAATTCAATCTACTCCTGATTAATGATAATATGGCTAAAGAGAAATTTATTAAGTATCACATTTGGAATAGTTTGAGACCTTATGGTGAAGCAAGCCATGATAATGTGATGAAATACTTTAAGTCGACTGGAACATATTACTATGATTTTTCAAATAAAGGATTGACTGCAAAGCAATCATATAAACTAAGTTTAAGAAAAACAGACAAAGACATTCAAAAGGAATATTCTGCAAATATCTATGACAAGTATTATCCTTTGATTGTGATATCGATAATGTTATTCTTTGGACTTATAAATATGATTATAGGTTTAACTGGATATAAAAATGGTGAATTAGGTGTTTGGATGTTATATATATTTCAAGACTTAATAACATTAGTTCTATTAGGAGAAGCCATATTTAGAAAATGTTATAAAACTTTATTTGATTGGACAACATTATTAGTTTTCTTAATTGGATCCTGGTCTTTCTTTGGATATAGTTTGAATTACTTTGGAGCTGCTCTTCCAGATATAAAATATAATTACATTTATACTTTTCCTGGACTGATATATAAGACCAAGTATTGGGATGGAGATTTAGTTGAATCAGTTTATTTCTTTGACCCTATCTTATCGTTAGGATTGATCATGCTAGTTATTTACTTGTTTATCGTTTTAGTAAAGTCGATAATTAATAAAAGACTCGATAAACAAATAGAAGCAATTTGAAATTGAAGCTAGAAAGTTTTAAAAAAAGATTGCTTTTGTAAGGCAATCTCTTTTTTGATTAATCGTTATCTTCGATTAAATATGTTTCGTAATGATCTACTGAGTCACCAGCTTTGAGTGTTATATGGGATAAGCCTAAAGCTATTTGCTGAGGCTCTAGAGCTAAAGCACGTCTGTTATGAAGGATAAGACCTTCTGCATTTTCAAACTCATATTTAGAGCATGAAGCATCAGCGTAAATGTTTATAGCTTCGAAGTCAGTGAACAATGACAACTTAACTTTTCCACCTTTATAAATGACTTGAGGTTTATCTTCTTGAACTTTATCGAAGACGAATAAGTGATCTATTGTTTTTTCCCAGATTGTCTTTTCGATGACATCGAGCTTAGGTCCTAATATAGACATGCTCCTAAAATCCATGCATTCAGGAACATTGTCGATTCCAGTTACTAACTGACTCTTACCATCGTTTGTTCCCCATTTAGAGGCATTTATATATAAGGAATCATTAGATATATTTTGAATTCCATTGATGTCCCAGTATAAATGGTTAGAGAAGGAAACTATAGTGTCCTTATCAGTAGTTGCATGATATCTGATGGTGAATTGATTCTTACCATCGATGAATTCATAAGTGATTTTTGTTTCTAGATTTCCTGGATATCCATTTTCACCATCTTTATCAGTAAGAGTGAATTCTACTAAAGTTTTACCATCAGCGTTAATAATAGAATAATCGAAAATTTTGAATGACATGGAAGTCATTTTTCCACCATGGATACAGAATCCTTGTTGCTGTTCTTTTAAATGATAATTTTTACCATTGATAGTTATATCGCAGGGAATACGTCCAGCAGTTCTAGCCAAGGTCTTTCCGTTGAATTGAGTATCTTCTGGGTACATCTCTCTCTTAGGAGCGAGATTAATCAAATTTCCATCCCAAAGTACTTCCCAAACACCGGCACCAATCGAAGAAAGAATAACAGTCAACCTTCCGTTTTCAACTTTTATGTAGTCAGTCTTCTCGTCATGCATAATACTTGTTTTTATCATGTCTTTATCCTCAGTTCTTTAATAGTTTAGCCTTTTTTCTTTTATCTTTAAATAACAATAAAAGATAAAATAATAAATACTAATTTTTATATTTAAAAAGCCTAGCAAGAGCTAGGCTAACTATCAAAATAAATTGAATAAAGCTATATAAGGCTTTGCACCCAAATTGAAATCCGTCAATAATAAGATTATATACAAAACAATCAGAGCTATTATCCAAAGTAAAAATAAAGTAATTCCAATCCAACACAATATTTTTGTATTTTTTCCACTTTTTTTATTGAATAGTCCATAAAATCCAAATACGAGTCCAAGTAATCCACCTAAAGCACCGAATACTAACGATAATACACCGAAAACAATATTATCATTTGGATTAGTTGAATTTGATTTTCTCGATGAGTTTTCTTGTATTTCATGGATATTCATTGGCCTTCCACATCCGGGACAATAATTGCAATTGACATTCATCATCGAAGCACAAAAAGGGCATTGCTTCTTTGGACTGCTATCATTTTGATTGTTAGAGTTATAAATTTCCATATAATCACACCTCCCTTAATAAGCTCTAATTATATACATTAGGATAATTCTTTAGTGCCTGTATAAAGTTGGTAATAAACACCTTTTTCCTCTAATAATTGGTTGTGTGTTCCTCTTTCAATAATTCTTCCGTGATCTAAGACCATGATGACATTAGAATTTATAATGGTTGAAAGTCTATGTGCGATAGCAAAGACGGTTCTTCCTTCCATCAATTTGTCCATTCCTTTGGTGACGATAGCTTCGGTCATGGTATCGATTGAAGATGTGGCTTCGTCTAATATTAGGACGGGAGGGTCTGATACAGCGACTCTAGCAATTGATAGAAGCTGGCATTGACCTTGTGACAAAGATGAGCCATCACCTTCAATGAAGGTATTGTATCCGTTAGGAAGCATTCTAATAAAGCCATCTGCGTTAGCAAGTTTTGCGGCTTCAATACATTCTTCATCAGTTGCATCCAATCTACCATAACGAATGTTATCCATTATTGTTCCACTGAATAATGATGTGTCTTGAAGAACAACACCTAATGATCTTCTCAAATCTTTTTTCTTAATCTTGTTGATGTTGATATCGTCGAATCTAATCTTTCCGTCCTCTATATCATAGAATCTATTCAACAAGTTGGTAATAGTTGTTTTACCAGCACCAGTACTACCAACAAAGGCAATCTTTTGACCGGGTTTAGCATATAAATCTATATCATGTAATATGATTTTTCCGGGTATATAACTAAAGTCGACATCAAACATTTTAATATCACCTTTAACAGGAACGTATGTGGTTGAGTTATCGGCTTTGTGAGGATGTTTCCATGCCCAGTTTGAATGAATAGAAGCATGCTCTTCTTCGACAAAATTATTGCCGTCCCAATGGCCTTGTACTAATTCGACATATCCATCGTCGGCTTCGACCTTTTCATCCAACATTTTGTAGACTCTTGAAGTACCAGCTTTTGCTTGTGCGATGAATCCAAATTGTTGACCGATGGTGTTTACCAATCCTATAGCTTGTTGTACTAAAGGATCAAATCCTAAGGTTATTCCTAAAGTCATAGTTCCTAATCCGAATTGGAATCCATAGTTTTGAGTGTTGAAAGCAAAACATATGATTCCAACGATGATTGTTATGACATATATGATATAACCGACATTGATGATGACAGGACCTATAGCACCGGCAATCCAGTTTGCTTGATAAGATGAATTCATTAAGTTTTTGTTTTTCTTATCAAATTCATTTTTAGCTTTTTCTTCGTGGTTAAAAGACTTAACAACTTTTAATCCACCCATCATTTCTTCGATTAAACCTTCTTGTTCTCCAATTGATTTTTGCTGATCATCAAAGTATTTTTCGGCTTTCTTACCCATCATTGATGAAGCTATAAACATTCCTATGACACCAACGATAAAGATGATTGTCAAATAGACAGAGAACATCAACATCATTACAAATATAGTGATGAATGTTAGCAAGGATGAAAACAAAGTCTGAGTTGTTTGTATTGTGAATTGACGTATCGTATCGACATCATTAGTGTAGATGGACATGATTTCACCCTTTTGGTGTTGATCGAAGTATCTAACAGGCAAATCTTCCATATGCGAGAATATTTTGCATCTAGTCTTATGCATGAAATCTTGGCCTATGTATGCCAAGGCTACGGCATATGTACCCATAGCTAAGTTTCCTAATGTATAGGATATAGCCATGAATATCAAACAAGGATACAAGGTGCCTTCAGCAAATGACTTAAATACGTCTTCCGACACAGCGACATCACCTGTAGAATGAATATTCTCTAATCCATCAATAACTCTTTGTATTGCTACTGGTGCTGTAACAGAAGCAATTGCGGATATGATTATACAAATGATGGATAAGGCAAATAACCATGGATGTAGTCTAGCCATCTCTTTGATCAAAGAGAGAAGGACATTACGTTTCTTTTTCTGATTCATAACTGTTCCTCCTTTACACCTTGAAGATCGCAGACGTTTTTAAAGATGTTATTGTTACGATAAAGGTCTTTAGCAGTTCCTTCACCATCTATTCTTCCATTGCCTAAAACAATGATTTTATCAGCGTGTAGAACAGAAGAGATACGTTGAGCGATAATGATTTTTGTAACTCCAGGTAGGGTTTCTTTAAGGCCTTCTCTAATCTTTTCATCAGTTTTTGTATCCACTGCTGAAGTAGAGTCGTCAAATATCAAGATCTTAGGCTTCTTGATAAGAGCTCTTGCTATACAAAGTCTTTGCTTTTGACCACCAGAGAAGTTAGCACCACCCTGGTCTACTTTGGATTGATATTTATCAGGCATTTGCTGAATGAATTCATCAGCTTGTGATATCTCACATACTTTTTGAATTTCTTCGTCGGTTGCATCTTCTTTTCCCCATTTAATGTTTTCAGCTATTGTTCCTGAGAACAACACGTTCTTTTGAAGAACCATTGAAACTTCGTCACGCAATGCTTTTTTATCGTAGCTCTTAACATTTGTTTCTCCAACTAATATCTCGCCTTCACTGGCATCATAGAAACGCGGAATTAAGTTGACTAATGTGGATTTAGCAGAACCTGTTCCACCTATGATTCCAACCGTCTCTCCACTATTGATTTTGAGATTTATATTTTTCAAGACTTCATCTCCGTTACCATCTTTATATTTGAATGAGACATTTCTAAATTCAATCGATCCATTTTTTATTTCTTTTAGAGCGTTAGGGTTATTCTCGATTGTGGATTTCTCAACCAACACTTCATACACTCTCTTCATAGAGGCTAAACTCATGGAGACCATGACCATAATAGTAGCTAGCATCATAAGGGCAAATAAGACCCAAATAGCATAGTTTGTTAGGATTGAAAAATATCCAACTTTTATTTGACCTCTAAGAATTGCAAATGTTCCAAAAGCTACTACTAGAGCCATAGAAAGGTTTATTGAAAGATTCATCAAAGGATTGGATAAAGCACCTGAGATTTCTCCTTTGGTCAATATCTTTCTAATATCTTCAGAAGCATTGTTGAATTTTTGCTTCTCGAAATCTTCTCTAGAATAAGTCTTTACTGTTCTAATTCCTAAAACGTTCTCTTCGACAGCTTTGTTCAAATTGTCATATTTCATAAAAGCTTTAGAGAAGAATTTCAAAGCTAAAACTATCAAGATTACAGTTATGATTGCAACTAAAGGAAGGGTAACTGCATAGATCCAAGACACTGGTGCAGCTACAACAATAGAAGCGATTATGGAATAGATAAAGTATATCGGCGATATCATTCCGTTTCTTAGAATCATCATATAAGCCTGCATGATGTTGGTCACATCCGTAGTTTGTCTTGTCACCAATGAAGCTTTTGAAAATTGATCAATGTTCTCAAATGAGAAGTCTTGAGTTTTATAGAATAAATCTTGTCTTAAATTGGCAGCAAATCCAGCAGCAGCTTTAGATGATTCCTTCATTCCCCATAAGGATGTTCCAAATGAGAAAAAAGCTAAAACAACTAGCAATACTGCATACATTACAACATGGCACACAATTGCCTGTGTATCATTTCCACCATTTGTTTGGAAGTCGTTCATCTCATTGATCATAAATCCCATCAATAAAGGAATAGTACAATCAGAGCAAGCTTGTAGTCCAAAGGCTACAAAACTTAAAATTGAGCTTTTCTTATATTCTCGAACGCTTTTAAGGAGCATTTTAAAGATTCGAACATAAGAAACTCTTTGTGTTTCTTTTCTTTCTCTCATATATTTACCTCAAAAAGCTATTTATCTTTAGTAATCTAACATATGTATTTTTATTGACTAGTCTTATATTTCGGTATATTTTTAATCGAACATAAAAGCGATAACAAAAAGCCATCTCCTGCTAGAGATGGCTTTCTTATCAAAAAAGAATCTATTTTTAGATGTTTACTTCTTAGGGAACTTCTCTTCTGCAGGGATTGCAAGAGGATCGAAGTCAGCATTTGTGTAAATGTTCTGAACATCTTCCAATTCATCCAAAGCATGAACGAAGTTTGCAAGTTTTTGCTTGTCAGCATCTGCTACATCATGTTTGACATAGTCAGGAATAGGAAGCATAGTGATTTCGTTTGTGACAAAGTCAACTACTCCAAGATTTTTCAAAGCATCTCTAGTCTTTGCGAAGTCCTTGGGCTCTACCTGAACTTCGATGATTCCATCTTCAAAGGAAACTCCTCTCAATCCTTCGATTCCGGCATCGAGAAGACCCATCTCGATTTCTTCACTCTTGTCTTCTTCACCTTCAAAATCGAAGACACCAGTTTGTGTGAAAAGATAATCTACACAACCTGAATCTCCAAGGTTTCCACCACGATGAGAGAAGATTGCACGAACTGATGCATAAGCTCTCTTATCGTTGTCGGAAAGAGTGTCGACGATGATTGCTACTCCGGCAGGAGCATATCCTTCATAACGTCCACCGACATAAGTGGTGGCATCTCCACCCTTAGCCTTAGCTATAGCACGATCGATGACATCACGAGTTACACCTTCTCCACGATATTTTTCAATTGCTGAACGTAATGCGAGGTTAGAACTCGGGTCAGGATCTCCGCTCTTAGCGGCCATGTAAATTTCCTTACTGGCACGGTTGTAAAGTGCAGACTTTGCGGCGTTTGTTTGAGCCATCTTTTTGGCTCTGACTTCATGTGCTCTACCCATATTCTATTTACCTCTCTTGATTTAAATAATATTGGCTTGTATTCAATATTTCACAAGCAAAGATTAATATACTACTTAATAAACACTCATAGCAAATATTTTTTATTAAAATCCATTATTCAAAATAAATTCTCATATGGTTTTAGAATTATTGTTTGGATTTTATTAGGAGTACTTAATGAAAAGTGTAGAAAAATTGATTAAGAAAAGCCAGATTTTCATCTGGCTCTTGGCAATTATTCAGCTTTGGCTGAATTTGATTTTGCTTGTGGTAATTTGAATTTTGGATGTGCTTTTAAGACAGCAGATTTCGCAGTTTCAAAGTAACGCTTTTCTTGACGGAAACGAACTGAATTGCTTCCCATTTCGAAATTGTAGTATTTGTTTGCTACATCGATGGAATCATCTTCACGATTGAGAATCAAGCCTTTTACTAAGAGAGAATTTCTATATGTAGACAATCTATAAGGCTTCAATACAGCATTCTTGACATCTCTCTTCAATCCGGTGAACAACATATCAGCTCCAGCTCTATCATTGAGAAGAAGAAGGATGAATAATCTTTCACCAGCGATATAAGCTTGCTCTTCAATAGTTAGAAAACGTGAAATTTGATGACACTGCTTTAATATGGTGTAGCAATTATCCAAGTCACCTTTATATAAGCTATCGATATACTTATAAATCAAAGCTTTTGATTTCCAATATGAGGTAGGATCAAAGTTGAAGTCAGGAGTTATTAAATCTACATCGGCAAACTCATAAGCAGTATCTATACAGTATATGTTGTAGGCTTTACGATCTTCTTCTTTTCTCGTCTTTATGAATACGAACATATCGTTAGGATAGTCCTGTCTAAACGGGAAGAGTTGGTAGATTAAAGTTTCTATAGCGTGGATACCACAGAATAGGAATCCCCATTTCAACCACAAGACACTGTCAGGAATGACGAAGTATAGAGCAAAGAGCAATGCAACCATCACTATGATTCCACCCATTCCTCCCCAGAGCATTCCAGAAGGATTGGCATCTACTTTTCTATCCTTGGGAGCAAAGTTTGCATGCATTTCAAGGATGTACGAACTATTGAAATAGAATTTTTTAACTTTTCCGTTCTTATTCTTGACTTCTCTATGTTTCTCATAGCAAAGTCCAGATAGAGTTAGAAATGTTAATTCATAACCGGTCATCTTTCCTACTAAGACTTTTCCTAAAAACCAAGCTGATATTGCAAGTAGGTTTCCTACTAAGATGGGGACTAACAAGAATCCGATACGTGCTCCCGATGAATTTTGAATTGCTTGGTAACCACTTCCGTATATTTCCCAAACAGCAAGACCTACCATATAGGCTAGAATGATGACGAAGGAAACGTTAGACCAGCTCTTATCCTTCAATTTTAGTGGAGGAAGGGGTGCTCTAATTTCATCGACCATCTCAACGGCTCTTTTAGATGGTTTATCAGCGTGAAGAGATTCTCTTGGCTGAACCTGAGAAGAAGACTCTTCTTTTTCAAAGTTATTTTCTTCTGACATTTAATTTCTCCTTAAAAGTTTTAGACTTTAGACAATAAAACATTATAAGGGTAAAAAAAATTAGGCTTTATTTTTAAGCTTGGTTTTTAGAACTTCAGGCAACTCTAGTTTGGTAGTTATTGATTTTGACAACAAATCCATTAATTTTTCTTTTTCAATGCAAGGCTTTATAAAATCTAAAGATGAGTAGACTGATTCTATAAAACTAGATTCTATAATCTTAGAGCTAATTATCTTTGACAGCTTTTTTATCACGGATAAACTTTGATTGAAATTTGAATTAAAACTATAGATTTTAAAAGCTTCGTTAATGAAAATATTATTTAAAAAAGATTCATTTCCAGAGTTTAAATATAGATTTATTCTATTCTCTAAATTTAATTGTGAATTGCCTCTAACATAAACAAAACTAGGATTTAAATCATTGCTTGATAGAGTATGAATGAAATGATGCTTTCTATCTTCTATTTCTACTTGATTAGATGTTTCGTATCCGTTAAAAGATGAACTTAGAATTATTCCAAAAGGAAGAACATGATAAGGATCTACTTCTTTTTTAAAGAAATCCAAAATGTTTTCCTTATAGAACATTTTTAATGAAATTAGTTTTGCTAAATTTGCTGATCTTCCACCATCCAAAGCTAAAACAAATCCAATGTCATTTCTCATGTTTAATTTAGAAAAACAATCGTTGAATTCATTTATATCAATGTTTCTATTCTTTATGACGAATGAATAATCTTCAACATAGAGTTTAAATCCATTATTTTCCAAAAAACGACAAAATGGATCCTTGGAATCTCCAAGGACCATTATTGTCTCATTTTTGTAATGACTGAGATTTAAAACGATTTTGTTTAATATGTCTTGTGACGTATCATCAACCATTACTCTTTGTGTTCAGCGTTGTATCTATCGATGTACTCTTCCATAGTTCTAGCAAAGAAATCTCTGTTAGAAGTGATGGCTTTTCTCTCGACAGCATCAATAGGCTCTTTCATTCCGGACTTAACCCAATCGCTAATCAAAGCTATATCAGCCATTGCGAATTGAATCAAGATAGGTCTTGTAAATGCTTTACATTCGTTTGAATATCCTCTTACGAAGTAGCTAGCCAAATTGTCATAGAGATCGACTAACTTTTCTAAGAATAATTTGCAGATAAGGTTTTCTGACTCGGCTGTGTCAAACATTTTGGAGTAGAAGACCTTTCTCTTTTGAATGATTGTCAAGATAGCTCTCAAAGCGTCTGCTTTAATTTGGAAATCACTGATATCTTTGATGTCCACATCTACTAGTTCTTTGATGGCTTCGTCAATAGAGTCGAAGTAGTAGTAGAAGTTTTGACGCGAGCATCCTACCTCATCACAAATGCTTGTGACAGATACCTTTTGATAAGATGCTTTCTCGATTTCGTTTACGAGAGTGTTGACCAACGTAAACTTTCTTTTTTTCATAGTGCCATGCCTTTTTCTAGTTTTTAAACCGAAACATATTTTAAAACATAGAACCGGTATTGAAATTCAAATTTAGTTGGTTTTAATCTTTAAAAAAACTAAAATGCTTGCTATATTTATTTTTACTCAAATTTCTTTCATAAAATAGATAGGTTGAAAGATTGGGAGGTTAAGTATGCAAAGAGTAAAAATGATGAAAAAATATGCTGATTTAATTATCAGAAATGGTCTTAATACTCAAGCTCGACAAGACATTGTTGTTATCGCCAATGCCGAAATGCACACTTTTGTAGGATATTTTGTGGCAGAGTTATACAAGATGCATGTTCATAGCGTTAGAGTCTTTTATCGTGACCCAGTTGCAACTAGATTTTACCTTATGAACACTCCTGAAACTAAACTGAGCCCAATAGCTGATTACATAGTTTCTTTTTATAAGGAAGCATCGGAAAAAAACTTCTCTATTATTCTTTTCGAAGGTACGGATCCACAAGTGTTGAGAAAGAACACCAGGGAGAAGCGTCAAGCTTATCAAAAAGCTATTGAGAATTCTTGTCATAGTTCATTCTATAAATATAAAAGAGGAACTTTGCCATTAATTAGAGTTGCAGTTCCTACTCGTGATTGGGCAGTTTCAATCTATCCAGAACTCACGCCAGTTCAAGGTGAAGATAGACTTTGGCAAGATGTATATGAAAGAAGTGGAATTTGGAGAGAAAGACTTTCTGCCGAGAGTGGATACAGAGAAAGAATCACCAGACTATTCGATATTTCTCAAAAATTAAACTCATTAAGATTAGCCAAAATAATAATAACTGATTCCAATACCAAGACTAATCTAACTGTCAGTCTTCCCATTAAACATATCTGGTATTCTCCTTTAAAAACCAGTGAGGAATTCAATGAAAAATTCTTGACTGAAATGCCAGGATTCTTCATCTCTACAGTGCCTCATTCTCATGGGGTTAAAGGTGTGGTGAACTCGACTAAAACTGTCTATTTTGATGGTGAACCTATCGAAGACGTTTCATTGACATTTGAGAACGGAAAAATAGTTAAAGCTACTGCTTCTAAAGGACAAGAAGCTTTGAATAAAGCCCTAGCTGTAGATGATTATTCCAACAGATTAGGTGGAATCACTTTAGTTGATAGGGATTTGATGCCTGAGGCTTCTAGTGAAGAATATTTTGACAATTATGTTCTCAATATGACAGAAGGATCTCATATCACGATTGGATGTGCTTCATATAGAGGGTTTGAAGGTGGATATGACCTCACTCCAAATGAATTACAATCCCATGGATTGAATCAATCCTTGCTCTCATTAGATTTTCCTATCATGTCTGATACATTGAGTGTTGTAGGTGTCGGTGATGATAATTCCAAACATTTGATAATGGACAAAGGACATTGGGTTATATAAAAATAAAAACTATTTTCTCTTAGCTATGGGAAAATAGAATTTTTATTTGTGAGAAAATCGTTTTTATAATTTTTATTTTAAGAAACAAAAGAAAAGATTTTATTTAATTATCACTAAACCGAAAATTTATAAAATATAAATTATTTCTTGTGCTATACTCTCTATCGCTTAGGGCACATTTTTTTGTGTTTTGAGTCCCAGCTAAATAATTCTTAGGAGGAAAAAATGGCTGAAAAGAAACAATATGTTTATCTCTTCAAGGAAGCTCATGGATTGGGCAAGAATGTCCTTGGAGGAAAAGGTGCAGGACTTGCAGAAATGGATGCTATCAAGATCCATATTCCACAAGGATTCATCATCGATACTGATGCATGTAACCTTTATTATAGATCTCATGAGTCTATCCCTGCTAGCTTAGCAAAGGAAATCGATCTCAAGCTCAAACAACTCGAGAAGATTACAGGAAGAACTCTCGGTTCAGAGAAGAAGCCTTTGCTTCTCTCCGTCCGTTCCGGAGCTCGTGTCTCCATGCCTGGTATGATGGATACCATCCTCAACCTCGGTTTGAATGACAAGACTGCCGCTGCTTTGGCTAAAGAGAGCAACAATGAGCGTTTCGCTTATGACTGCTATCGTCGTTTTATCTTGATGTTCACCAACATCGCTATGGGACTTCCTCGTGATGACATGGATGCTATGCTCGATGAAATCAAGGAGAAGAAGGGTTACAAGAACGACTATGAAGTAACTGCTCCTGAGCTCAAAGAGCTTATCGAGAAGTATAAGGTTTACTATAAAGGAAAGTTTGGAGTTGACTTCCCCGAAGATCCTCATGCACAGCTTATGACTGCTATTCAGGCTATCTTCCGTTCATGGAACAACCCTCGTGCTATCCTCTTCCGTCGTTTGAATAACATCCCTGGAGATTGGGGAACTGCTGTTACCGTCATGCAAATGGCTTTCGGTAACATGGGACCCACTTCCGGAACTGGTGTCGGATTCACTCGTAGTCCTGCCACTGGTGAGAAGAAGCTTTCCGCTGAGTTCTTGCAAAATGCTCAAGGTGAGGATGTCGTTGCTGGTATCCGTACACCTGATCCTATCACTAAGCTCAAGGAAATCATGCCTAACGTCTATAAGGACCTCGTAGAGGATGCTTACAAGCTTGAGCACCACTACAAGGATATGCAAGACTTTGAGTTCACAGTTCAAGATGGACATCTCTTCATGCTCCAGACTCGTACTGCTAAGAGAACTGCTAAGGCTGCTTTGCACATTGCTATCGACCTCGCCAAGGAAAAGATTTGCACCAAGGAAGAAGCTCTTACCAAGATCGATGCTCGCTCTTTGGATCAATTACTCCACCCCACCTTTGTCGAAGAGGCTTTGAAGAATTCCAAGCCTATCGCCACTGGTAACCCTGCATCTCCTGGATCTGCTGTTGGACACTTGTCCTTCACTTCTGAAGATGCCAAGGCTCGTCACGATCAAGGAGAGAAGGTAATTCTCGTCCGTGCTGAGACCGCCCCTGAAGATCTCGAGGGTATGGTTTCTTCTGAGGGTGTCCTCACCATGCGTGGTGGTATGACTTCTCACGCCGCTGTCGTCGCTCGTGGTATGGGACGTTGTGCAGTCACTGGCTGCGGTGCCGCTCAAGTCGATGAAAAGAACAAGACTCTTACTATCAATGGTAAGGTCTATGGTGAAAAGGATACTATCTCACTCGATGGTTCTACAGGTGCTGTTTATGAAGGTTCAATTCCTACTGAGGAAGCTAAGCTTTCTGGTGACTTTGCAACCATCATGAAGTGGTCTGATGCTGTCCGTAAGGGCAAGATGTCAGTCGAAGCCAACGGTGATACTCCTCTCGATGCAGCTAATGCTGTCAAGTTTGGAGCTGATGGAATCGGTCTTTGCCGTACTGAGCACATGTTCCGTAATGCCGGACGTTTGCTCTCTATGCAAAAGATGATTCTTTCCAACACCACCGAAGAGCGTGAAAAGTATTTGGATGAACTTGAACCTCTCCAAGAGGAAGATTTCTATCAAATGTATCTCGCTTTGGATGGACTCAATCTCAATGTTCGTTTGCTCGATCCCCCTCTTGATGAGTACTTGCCCAGAAAGGCTGAAGAAATCAAGACTTTAAGCGAAGCTACTGGAAAGACTGTTGAACAAATTCAAGCTAGAATCGATGAGCTTCATATGTCCAACCCTATGATGGGACTTCGTGGATGCCGTTTGGATGTCGTATATCCTGAAATCGGCCGTATGCAGGCTACCGCAGTCATCAAGGCTGCTCTCCGTGCTGAAGAGACTCTCTCCAAGAAGCATGGCAAGCCTGTACACATCCTCGCCTCTATGATGGTTCCTCAGGTTGTTGAAGTTCGTGAATTCAACTACGTCAAGGGACTTATCACTGAGACTGCTGACAAGATCATTGCCGAGTCTTCTGATAAGAAGCTCAAGTATCGTGTTGGAACTATGATCGAGACTCCTCGTGCCTCTGTCACTGCTGGTGAAATCGGTAAGGAAGCTGCATACTTCTCCTATGGAACCAACGATTTGACTCAGTTCACCTATGGATTCTCTCGTAACGATTATTCTACTTACATCACTTCTTATCTCGACAAGAACTTGCTCGACTTCGATCCTTTCAAGACATTGGATCCTGATGGTGTTGGAAGATTGATTGAACTTTCCGTCAAGGAAGGTAAGGCCAGCAATCCTAAGCTCCTTTGTGGAATTTGTGGTGAGACTGGAGGAGATCCTGCTTCCATCGCTTACTTCTACAAGTTTGGATGCGACTATGTCTCCTGCTCACCTTTCCGTGTTCCTGGAGCACGTCTTGCTGCCGCTCAGGCTATTGTTGCTGAAGAAGCTGCCCAAAAGAAGGCTGCCGCTTTGTCCCGCCGTGGAAGAAAGCCTGCCAAGAAGGGTGGAAAGAAGAAAGCTAAGTAATTAGCTCTTTACTTCCTTTAATAAATAATAAAAGGGGGCTGTTGCAAAATCCTGATCCAAAATCAGGTGAGCAGCAGCTCCTTTTCTTT
>ERZ1023698.62-NODE-62-length-27439-cov-29.974328_pt1 | contig 27439 bp, 13 predicted proteins | sample MGYA00380349_ERZ1023698 | MGnify/ENA primary metagenome ERZ1023698 (study PRJEB33179, sample SAMN07449027) | human gut metagenome | biome: Human-gut; feature: Human associated habitat; material: Faeces | host: Homo sapiens | place: India:Kasaragod | collected...
GTCGGGATTACTGGACTCGAACCAGCGACCTCATCGTCCCGAACGACGTGCGCTACCAACTGCGCTAAATCCCGATATCTGCTGCAAAGGTACATTAAATAATGGACAACACCAACAAAAATAGACTTTTTTATCTTTTTTTGAAAGAAATTTCCCGAAAAATTTGCAGGAACCAGAAAAAAGTATTACCTTTGCACCCGCAAATGATAAATCGCGATTTGTGAAAGTTGGTGCCATAGCTCAGTTGGTAGAGCAAAGGACTGAAAATCCTTGTGTCCCCGGTTCGATTCCTGGTGGTACCACTTCTTTATGAGACTGAATCTTCGTAACAGGATTCAGTCTTTTTTTATGCCCTTTTTTATAATACTCCATTTTACACTTATGAAAACGTTTGCGTATGAAAAATGCGCCAGGATGTTTTATAATAGCTATTTTTTCACTACTTTTGCATTGTAAAATTCAAAAACAAACCAAAAAATAAATCTAACAAACATTCATTAAAATGAAAAAAGCTTATTTGTTATTCTTGGCTGGAATGTTGTCTACGGCAGTATTTGCCGGCAGCAAACAGACGGTTAAGATTGATGGTCAAGTCATAGACAAGACTGTCACAGAGATTACCTTCGATGGCGACAATGTCGTTCTTCAGTATTCAGATAATACATCTGATCAGGCAGATATGTCGCTCGTAACCCTTTCTTTCACTTATCAAACTACCGGCATCAGTCAGGTAGAAGGCATTAAGCAGGCATTGCAAGGTAAGGTTTATAACCTTCAGGGCCAGTGTGTAGGTAAATCCCCTAAGGGTTTATCTAAGGGTGTTTATATTATTAATGGTAAGAAAGTAATCATCAAATAAAATAAGGAGGATTGAACAATGAAGAAAATGGTATTTACTTTGGCACTCCTCCTGATGAGCTTGAGTGCAGCTGTGGCTCAGACAGGGACATTTAAGATTACCCATGCCGTGGCTCGTAACAGCAAGGTGAACCAGATGTATGTTACCACCAAGTCGGGTGATGTGAAGTATTATAATACTGCAGATTTGACAAGTGTGAAGTTCGAAGGTGATAAGGCAATCATCGCACCTAAATCAGGCTCAGAGAATGATGAGTATGATGCTTCTGTTCAGAAAATCAGTTTCGCAAAGAAAGTAGAGCAGGGCGAAAGTGGTGATATTGACAATCCTGCAGGTGTGATTCAGATTACTGAGGCAAAGGGCTGGCAGGAGTCTGCCTACCTGAAGTGGGCTCCATTCGAGGGTGCTTCTTCTTATAATGTATATGTAGATGACAAGAAGATTGATGCTCAGCTGGTTCGTCAGTATAAATCTTACTATCGTGCTGATGTTCTCGGTTTGAAGGAAGGCACTTATTCTGTAAAGGTTGTTCCTGTAAATGCTGAAGGTAAAGAGATTACTGGTGCCAATACTGCTTCTAACTTGGTAGTAAAGAGCTACAACCGTGAGGGCTTTGCTCATTTCAAGTATGCTGGTGTAGGTGCTTATAATAATGATGGTACTTTGAAGGCTGGTGCTAAGGTTCTGTATATTACAGCCAAGACGGCCAAGACTGTTTCTACAACAGTTAATACTGGTAAGCTTGAGACGATTACAGGTCTTCAGTCTATTATTGATGCTTATTCAAAAGGTAAGGATAAAACTCCTATCGCATTCCGTATCATTGGTAAGGTTAGTCTTTCTGATTTGGATCACATTTCAAGTTCTGCAGAAGGTTTGCAGATTAAGGGAGCTATGATGAATATGACATTCGAAGGTGTCGGTGATGATGCTACCGTATATGGCTTCGGCTTCTTGCTTAGAGAGGCTGAGAGTGTAGAGTTCCGTAACTTTGCTATCATGCGTTGCCTGGATGATGCTATGTCTCTTGATACAAAAAACTTTCATGTTTGGATTCACAATATGGATCTCTTCTATGGTAAGAAGGGTAGTGCTGCCGACCAGGCTAAGGGTGACGGTACTGTAGACATCAAGGGGGATTCTAAGTATGTTACTGTAGCTTACAACCGCTTCTGGGATAATGGTAAGGCTTCTATGTGTGGTATGAAGAGTGAAACTGGTGAAAACTGGATAACCTATCACCACAACTGGTTCGACCATTCTGACTCTCGTATGGCTCGTATTCGTACTATGAGTGTTCACATGTACAACAACTACTATCAGCACAATGATGTTTATGGTATTGGTGCAACAAAGGGTTCAAGTGTATTCATGGAGTCTAATTACTTTGATGCTGTTAAGCGTCCTATCATGAGCTCTAAGCAAGGAACTGATGCTATGGGTGATGGTACATTCTCTGGTGAGAATGGTGGTCTGATTAAAGCGTACGGCAATGTATTTGCCAACAAGCCTGATAACTTCAGCTATATCACATACGCAGAAAACAATACAAGCTTTGATGCTTATGAGGTTTCTGATCCAAGTGAGCAGGTTCCTGTAAGTGTAAAGACTTTGGTAGGTGGTACTTCTTACAACAACTTCGATACCAACTCAAGCCTCATGTATGTATACGCTGCAGATAAGGCAGCAGATGTTCCTTCTATTGTAGAAGGATTCTATGGCGCAGGTCGTTTGAATCATGGCGATATTGATTTCGTTATTCCTGATGAGACAGTCGTAACAAATGGTCACCAGCAGCCATGGCCTGCTTTGGCAAGCCTTCTTGACGCTTATACTTCTGGTGTTGTTAAAGTGTTCGGTGAGAGCAATGCAACTGGCGAAGGTGGTTCTACAGAAGGTGGCAGCACTGGTGGTTCTGGTTCAGGCGAAGGTGGTAGCACTGGTGGCTCTACTGGTGGTACAGAAGGTGGCAGTACTGTAACTCCTATCGAGGGTACTGTTTTGGTAACATTCACAGGTTCTAAGCCTTCAAGTAGCATAGTAACAGTTTCAGGTAACTATGCTACAAATAAGGGAACTGCTACTATTGACGGCACTTCATATTCTACTTGTGTAAAGATGGAGTCTGCAACTAATATCTCAGTAACTGTTGATAAGAAAGTCACAATGACCCTTTATTTCAGTTCAGCAGATACCAAGACGAACGCCAAAATTGATGGAAAGAAGCCTGCTGAAGTAAATGCAGTTATTGATTCAACAGCTAAGACAATGACTGTAACATTGGATGCAGGTTCTCATACTATTACAAAGCAGGATACATGCAACCTCTTCGGTATTAAACTTGTACCTATAACAGAGTAAAGGTATAGAACTGATTTAAAGATTCCTGCCTCTTTAATGACAAAACGGACAAAAGCTAGATACAGTTTTGCTTTTGTCCGTTTTTTCTTTATTTTTGTCTTAAATCTATCTGCTGTTTTTCTCTTTTTTCCCTACTTTTGCAACCGAAAACAATTTTAAACGCAAACTCATTTAAACGTAAAACGCAACCTAAAAGTAAAACAATGAAGAATATATTTGGAAAAGCCATATTGCTGGCTACAGCGCTCCTGTTCTCTATTACGGGCACGAGTTGCAGCAATGATGATAATACCACTCCCGAAAAGGAGAAGACATACGATATGAGTGGCTTCGCCAAGGGTGCCGATGTAAGTTGGCTCACAGAGATGGAGAAGGATGGTGTGAAATTCTATAATCAGAATGGCAAGGCTACAGAATGCATGAAGCTCCTCCGTGAAGAGGGAACCAATTCTATCCGTCTGCGTGTCTGGGTAAATCCGGAAGGTGGCTGGTGTGGCAAGAATGATGTCATCGCCAAGGCTTGGCGAGCTCAGCAGCTCGGCTTCCGTCTGATGATTGACTTCCACTATTCTGATACCTGGGCTGACCCGGGCAACCAGAAAGTTCCTGCTGCATGGCAGGGCTATACTGCCGAACAGATGAAACAGGCTGTGGCTGATCATACCAAGGATGTGTTGACAGCCTTGAAGGATAGAGGTGTAACCAACGTAGAGTGGGTGCAGGTGGGTAATGAAACCCGCGACGGAATGCTCTTCAATAGCGATGAGGCTGTAACCGGTCAGGTTTCTAAGAATGCAGCCAACTTTGCTGCTTATATCAACGCCGGTTATGATGCTGTAAAGGAAGTTTATCCTAATGCAAAGGTTATCGTGCATGTAGATCAAGGACAGGACCTCGGTGGTCTTACCTGGCTCTACGATAACTTGAAAGAAAATTGCGGAAAATGGGATGTCATCGGACTGTCTCTTTATCCAGAAGATGATAACTGGCAGAGTTATGCAGAGAGTTGTCTCTCTAACATCCAGACTCTTTCTTCCAAGTATGGCAAGGACGTCATCATCTCTGAAATCGGTATGTGGTGGGGATCTGACCAGGCTGCGCCAATGATGAAGAAGATGGTGGATGGCTGCAAGGCAATCTCTACTTGCGAGGGTATCTTCTATTGGGAACCGGAAGTTTACAATAACTGGAAGCCAGCCAACTATACCACTCTGGGTTGGTCTGCATATACCAAGGGAGCGTTCGACAACAGCGGCAAACCAACTGCCGTATTCGATGCATATAAATAAGAAAATTAAATAGCAATATGATCAAGAGAAGCATTACTTTCATTACTCTTGCCCTGGCACTCACTACGCTGTGTCAGGCGCAGAGCAGAAAAGTCATCACTTTGTCATCGTGGGACTTCTCCCGTGATGGCAAGGCGTGGCAGCAGGTAGCTGTTCCGCACGATTGGGCTATCTCGGGACCTTTTGATAAGAAATGGGACCTGCAGATGGTGGCTATCGAGCAGAATGGCGAAAAGGAGAAGACCGAGAAGTCGGGACGCTCTGGAGCTCTCCCTTGGATTGGAGAGGGTATGTATAAGATGAATCTTCAGTTGCCGAAGGGCTACAAGCGTGCCGTCCTCGTTTTTGATGGTGCGATGAGTCAGCCTATCGTTAAGGTGAATGGCAAGGAGGCTGGCAGATGGGCTTACGGCTACAATGCCTTCCGCATCGACATTACTCCTTACGTGCAGTTTGGCGGAAAGAAGAAGCTCATCGAGGTACATCTTAATAATGTAGAAGAGAGTAGTCGATGGTATCCTGGTGGCGGTCTCTACCGTCCGGTTTCCGTGGAACTTTACGGCAACGAGAACTTCTCTACCTGGGATACCTTCGTGCGTACCCTGAAGGCTGATAAGCAGGAGGCTGAAGTAGAAGTAACTGCGCTGCTGGAAGGAAAGACTGGTAAGTCGGGCAAGACCGTCATCGCCCTGTTGAATGAGGCTGGCAAGAAGGTTGCCGAGCAGATCGTCACAGGTGCAAATCCTGAAATCAAGACTACTCTGAAGGTAGCGAATCCTCAGCTCTGGTCTCCGGAATCTCCTTATCTCTATCAGGTAAAGCTTATCCGATATGAAGGAAAGAAGGTGGCTGATGTCCAGACTCTGAAGACTGGTATCCGCACCATCGCCGTATCAAAGGATTATGGTTTCCAACTCAATGGCGTTACCCGTAAACTGAAAGGTGTCTGTCTGCACCATGACCTCGGTCCGTTGGGAGCAGCAGAGAATAAGGCAGCCCTCATCCGTCAGATCAAGATGATGAAGCAGATGGGTTGCGACGCCATCCGTACTGCCCACAACATGCCTTCTACCATGCAGATGGAACTCTGCGATTCCCTCGGTATGATGGTCATGGCAGAGAGTTTCGATATGTGGATTTATCCTAAATGCAAGAACGGCTATGCCAAGTTCTTCAAGGAGTGGAGCGATAAGGATATCACCAATCTGGTAAAGCACCACCGCAACCATCCTAGCATCGTGATGTGGAGCATCGGTAACGAGATTCCTGAGCAGTGGAGCCAGGAGGGTGTGCAGATAGCCAAGCATCTGCAGGACCTCTGTCATCAGTACGATCCTTCCCGTCCTGTTACCCAGGGTATGGATAAGGCTGAGGATGCCCTGAAGAGTGGATTTGCCCAGGTAATGGATGTTCCGGGCTTCAACTATCGCGTACATAAATATTATAAGAATATCGAGCAGTTGCCTCAGGGATTCCTCCTTGGTTCAGAAACCGCCTCTACGGTCAGCTCCCGTGGCGTGTATAAGTTCCCTGTCGAGGTGCGTGCCAACGATAACAACCCATACGCTGATGGTCAGTGCTCAAGCTATGATACCGAATACTGTTCCTGGAGCAATCTTCCTGATGATGACTGGAAGATGCAGGATGACTACAGTTGGGTAATCGGTGAGTTTGTATGGACCGGTTACGACTATCTGGGCGAGCCTACTCCATACGATACCTACTGGCCAAGCCGCAGCAGTTACTTCGGCATCTGCGACCTTGCCGGACTTCCAAAGGACCGCTACTATATGTATCGTGCCCGCTGGAACGAGCAGCAGCATACCACCCATCTTCTTCCTCACTGGAACTGGAAGGGCAGAGAGGGACAGGTTACCCCTGTATATTGCTATACCGATGGTGTGGAAGGCGAGCTTTTCGTGAATGGCAAGAGTCAGGGCAGGGTTCGCAAGGACAAGTCAAGCCGCCTCGACCGCTACCGTCTGCGCTGGAACAATGTGAAGTATGAACCGGGTGAGATTCGCGTGGTTACCTACAACCAGTATGGCGAAAAGGTGGGCGAGGACGTGAAGCGTACCGCCGGCGAGCCTGCACAGATGAAGTTCAGTGTAGAAACACCTGATCATGAGCCTATTGCCTGCATGGTAGAAGGCTGTACCGATGAGCACAATGTGCTTCTGAATGCCGATGGCAACGACCTTGCCTTCATCACCGTGAGTCTGCAGGATAAGGACGGCAATGAATGTCCGCTTGCCGATGACGAACTGACCTTCGAGGTGAGTGGTGCCGGCACTTTCAAGGCTGCCTGCAACGGCGATGCCACATCGCTCGAACCGTTCACCCAGCCACAGATGAAACTCTTCTCCGGCAAACTCGTAGTCATCGTACAGAGCAGCAAGCAGAAGGGCGACATCATCCTGAAGGTAAAAAACAGCAAGCGAAATATCGAAAAGTCGATTACGCTCCAGGCAATATAAGATAACAAAGACCGATTTCAGTTGGTTATAAAGTATATAGTTTATATCGGATCCTCTGGGAATAGCAGCGGCTATTTTTCCCAGGGGATTCTTTTTTTTATGAATTTTCTCCGATATTTTTTGGCGTTATCATGAATATTGTGTAAATTTGCACACATGAAAAAGTCAATAAAACCTATATACCGCATCAGCATGGCAATTGCTATGCTCTTTGTTTCGCTCGCCATCCATGCGCAGCGTTTCGTCAACACCTCATTGGAAGGTGCTCAGACAGTTTGTGCCATTACCCAGGACAGTGATGGAATGATATGGCTCGGAACCGACAATGGTCTTTACAGCTATGATGGTTATCATGGCTACCGCCATTTTCAGGAACATACATTCAGCAATACGCGTGTCAATGCGCTCGGTTTCGAGGGCAGAATGCTCTATCTGGCTACCGGCAACGGCATCCTGAAATTCGATACGCAATCTTATCAATATGCCGAAACACCAGCCATGAAGGCTTTTGCAGATGAGACGAAACGCAGGCAGTTGAAGGAACTCCGTGTGCTCGATATCAAGGGTGGCAAGACAGACTTCGGTGGCGATGTCTATGCCTTGCTCTCTACTCCGCGAGGCTTGCTCGTAGGTTCGCTTGCTGGTCTGCATCTCGGCAGCAGACTGATTCCGCTCCGTGCCGGAGAACAGCCGCTGGTCAATGCGCTCGCCTATGATGCCAAGCGCCGATGCTACTGGATTGGTACCGAGGGGGCTCTCTATTGTGCCGACCTGCAGCTCAGGAACTTCTCACAGATTCCAGCTCTCAACGGCAATTCTATCAAATGTCTTTCTACAGATGCTGCCGGCAATCTCTATATCGGAACAGATAACGGACTCTATCAGATGGCACTCTCCAATGCCATCACCCATTATATCCACGATTCCCGCGATGATGCTTCTATTCCTAACAACATCGTCTGGGCTTGCTTTGTAGATAAATGGCAGAATGTATGGGTGGGTACTGACAATGGACTCTCCCGTCTCACTACCCATACCTATTACCGCTATGTATCGCTCGATAAGATTACAATGTCGGGTGAGGGCAACTGTCTGCATGCCATGCTCCAGACCCGTAACGGCGAATGGTGGATGGGCGGTACCAACGGTCTGATTCATTTCACCCGGAATGCTGAAGGTTATCAGAATGTGGCATGGTACAAGCAGAACAGCTCTGCCTTCCCGCTGAGTCATAACCGTGTACGCAAGATTTATGAAGACCATGACGGCGATGTATGGATCTGTACCGACCATGGCATCAACTTCTATGACCGCAGTTCCCGTCAGATGCGCAACTTCATCGTCTACGATAAGAGTGGCAAGTATTCTACTGCCTGGGCTTACGATATTCTCCAGGACAAGAAGGGCAGGATATGGATGGGTTCTTATCAGGGTGGTGTCTTCGTGATGGATAAGGCGGCTCTTCTGAGTGGCAAGACCATAGCCGACTGGCATTACTCTGACAAGGGAAAGAATGCGCTCTCTGGTCTGCATGTAGGTCAGATGGTGATGGATGGAAAGGGTAGGATTTGGGTTTCTACCTTTAACCGTCTCGACTGCATCAATCCGAACGATATGGAGGTGGTGCAGGTAGCTAACTCAGATGTCGTCAACTACCTGATGGCAGACAGCAAAGGCAATATCTGGATGGGTGATAACAGTTCGGTAACCTGTTATTATGCAGCCGGTTCTGTGCTGGGTAACAGTTTTTCTTCCAAGACATGGCAGATTGGTGGCAAGGTAAGTACCATGTGCGATGTGGAAGGCAAGATATGGGTGGTATCGGGCAATGAATGCTGCGTAATCAATCCTGAGGGCGAGAGCCAGCGCTTCATGATTCCTTCTGTTGTGCCGCTCAACATCTGTTACAGCAGACAGACTCATGAGGTAATGATGGGCGGCAATGACGGCTATGTGGCAATCAGTTCCGATGTAGTACAGAAGCCTAAGCAGTTTACCCGCCTGATACTGGCTGGAATCATCGTGAACGGAGAGGCTCGTGAGGAGCGTGGAGAAATCCTGAAACTGAAGAGTGATGAGAACAACTTCACCCTGCAGCTCACCGACCTTCCTTTTGCTGATCATCCTTCAGCCGTTTATGCTTACAAACTCGAAGGCAGCGACCACGACTGGCATTATCTGAACTCCGGCAATATCGATATCACCTACAATGGTTTGTCTTATGGCGATTATCATCTTACGGTTCATGCCGTGGATGGCGAAGGCAAGATAGCCGCCGAGGTTTATTCGCTCGACATCTCCGTCCTGCCGCCTTGGTATCTCTCCTGGTGGTGCAAGCTCTTCTATATCACGGCACTCATCGTGTTTGTGGCATGGCTGGTAAGCTGGTATTTCCTGCGCAAGGAACTGGCTGATGCCCAGAAGCAGAAGGCTGAGGTGTTGGAGCAGGTACAGATGCGTATGGACTTCTTCAACCGTCTGACGGAAGATTTGAAGGCAGCTGTGGCTCATCATTCATTTGATGAGGTGACAGCTCTGATGGCCCGCTACCTGAATGTGAAGATACCTGAGGTGTCATCTTCTGTTGCCACTGGGTTATCCGCTTCACCTGTATCTGAGCCTGAGTCATCATCCTCAGAACCAGTTCCTGCACGCTCTGAATCTTCTGAAGAGGAAAAGAAGATGGTAGATGTCAGCGAGTTGGATGCGGCAGACAAGCGTCTGCTCGAAGAGATCAATGAGGCGATAGAGAAGCACATGATAGATTCCGACTTCAATGTTTCGATGTTGCAAGATGTGATAGGTATAGGTGGCAAGCAGCTGTATCGCAAAACGAAGGCGATAACGGGCCGTACGCCTGTAGAGTATATCCGTGAGATGCGTATGAAGCGTGCAGCCGAGCTCCTGAGCCAGGGCAAGTTCAGTGTTTCCGAGGTGATGTATACCGTTGGTTTTTCCAACAGCAGCTATTTCTCCAAATGCTTCTCCAAGGAGTATGGCATGACTCCTACGGAATACATGAAGGTGAAGAGATAAATAAATGATGTGCTTCCGTTTGCCTATGGATATGGCTGCGTGGGGTTAAGAATATGACTGCATTGGGTTACGGATACGACTCCGTCAGGTTACGGATACGACTCCGTAGGCTAATGGAGACGTATCCTTAGGCTTGTCGAGATATCTGCGTCAGCTGATTGAGCTACTTGAGTCAGCTGATTGAGCTACTTGAGTTAGCTGACTGAACTACTTGCGTCAGCTGATAAAATACGTTCCGATGCAGTAAAAAATGCGTCCCGATGTAGCATTTGCTACGTCCCGACGCAGCAAAAGATACGTCCCGACGTAGTACAAGCTACGTCGGGACGTAATTTCAGCTTTATGAAAACGGCTGCATAGAAACAAAAAAAGGTGTGTCTTGGATTTATGACACACCCCTTTTCTTGTGATATATTCTCTGATTGAATCAATCAGAAAGATTACTTCTTGATAACAACCTTCTTGGTCTTACCATTCGACTTGATGATGTAAACACCGCTGCCAGTGATGCTGTTGATCTTGGTACCATTGATGGTATAGATGGCTGGCTTGCTGTCTGAATCCAGCTCGATGCGGCTGATGCCATCGGTATTGTTATCTACGAACTTCACCTTCGCTCTGCCTTCAGCATAAGAAACCATGAAGATGAAATCCTTTTCCTCTTCTACTTCCTCGATGAATGAATTGTCGGTCCACTGGATGGCACTTCCATCATAGCTAATACCATCACCTGAAAGACGGCATGACTTCTGTGGAGTGAAATAGCCGTTACCGGCATTCTTGAATTCATTCTTGCCCTTGGCGAGTCTTGCCTTCACCCAGATTGGATTGTTGAGGCTTGCCTTAGATACATCCAGAGTTTCACCCTTCTTGAGTTCGATAGGATTGTCGATGGTTTCGCCTGGCTTTGAAGCACGCTGGGTAAGAGTCAGCTTCTTGCCTGTAGCATCACCTTCTATATTAACCTGGATATACAAAGCATCACCCTGCTTGGCAGAGAATACTGCGTGATATACGTTGAGACGAGCTGGGTCAACCTGGTCTAAGGTAGACTCGTCCTGAATATTGTCTGCCATGCTGACAGGAGCCTTACCGTCGTTCTTGGCAATGCCGATGTTGGTTGTCCATGCGAATGGAGCATCGCAGGAGAATTCTATTACGCCAGTCTCGGTTACATCATATTTCAGCCAGAGATTACTTGCATTCTCGCCCAGCGTATAGGTGTTGCCTGTCATGACGATTGGGTTCTCACGAACCTCACCAGCATCAAACTTTGCCTCATCCAAAGTAAAGGTGGAGCCTTGCTTCACGTTCTTAAGAGTGATGTAGTATATCTCGCCGGCAGTAGCCTGAATACTGTATGTGTTGCCCTTTTGGGATGCATCGTATGAGCCGTAACCTGATGTGTTCTTTGGGAAGGTAACCGTTACGCCATCTTCTACGGTAACAGCAAGCTTACAATTGCTTGTTGCCTCGTAGGTATAATATTCAGTACCATTGAAATCGATGGTGTTGCTACCGAGTACAGCTTCCTTAGGTTCAGTAATCAGTGAGCCTTTTTCTACATCTGCATACTTGATATTGAGGGTCAGCGGAGTAGCTTCATTGGATGTAACAACCAGATAGTATTTCTGTTCATTAGTGCTGTTTACATCTCTCTTGATAATCTGGTACTCCATATATGTTGCACCGTATGTTCCTTCTCTGGTGTTAACGTAGGCAGAAGTGCCCTCGTTCAAAGCTGCAGGAGACTCAACGGTGAGGAGTTTCTTGGTGTTGGCAGGAACAGTGAAGGTATAGAAATACTTACCTTTAGCTCCTGGCAATGTGATGGCTTTAGCTGTTTCGCTTACGGTAACAGGGATGGCTGTATCAGCAGTCTCGCCCGCCTGGTAGTCTTCCATCTGCATCTTGAAGGTGCTTGGAGTCTCGGTTTTTGTAGTCTTGTTTACTACGATATAATAAGTACCATAAGTAGATGCAATCTCTGTGCGTACATCGAAAGTTCCTGTAGCAGACTCTACTACGGCGTTTGTTTCAGATTTAGCGTTGAACTGGTTTCTGTAAACGCTCAACTTACCACCCTCTATCTTTTCTTTGCTGGTAATATTGAGATAGCCTTTCTTGGTAAGTGCATAGCTGAAGTAATACTTGCCGGCTTCGGCAGGAATCGTGTTCTCGCCTTCCTTCAGTACGTATGGCATGTCAAAAGAGCCTTCCTTTACATCTACCACTTCTGATGTGATGATGACAACTGGGATAGAGAGTTGGAAGTTGATGTTGTAAACCTGTCCCTTTTCGGTCTTGATTTTGAATATCTTCTTTCCGTTTTCTGTTACAGCAGAAATGACGGTACCATTTACAGTTGCCTTGTAAACGTTCTGTTCTGTCTTGATCTGTAGCTGTCCGTCTTTCTCTGCCTTATAGGTGGCATAAGAGTTGATGGAACCAGTACCTTCTAATGCCGGGTTGCCGATAACCTGAGTTTCGCCCAGTTTGATTTCCAGCGGATCAGCTTCTGTAAGTCCTTTACCTACATTCTTGGTGGCTTCCAGCTTCAGAGTGAATCCTAACTCTGCGGCGCCTGCTGCATTCAGGATGAAGTAGTAGGTCTTACCCTTTTCAAAGGCATAGATTTTGCCGTCATAATCGGGTGTGAATGTGCCACCGATGTTTGTTGGCTTGGCAGCTCCGTCCTTGAGAAGTGCTACTGAAGGATGCTCTCCTCCGTCATAGTTGCCAACTGTTGCGATGTAGTCCTGGTCTGCTTTAAATACCCAGTAAACATTACCTGCTTGGGGTGCACTGTAAAGGTTGTTGCCTTGTGACACAGACAGCGGTCTTTCAAACGTCTGTGCCATAGCAGAAGCCGACAGGCACAATGCGGCTGCAATGAGTAAAGTTTTTCTCATACTTTAATATATTAATTGTTAATAATCTGAAGAATGGCGGTTATTAGGATTTAATCTAATAGTTACCCATCTTCTCTCTTGTCGCCGCAAAGGTAATGATTATTTTTGAAAACTGCAACTGAAAGTGACAAAAAATCGACAATTAACTAAATTTATGAGCAAATATGCTAAAAAACATAGATATTTCGTGTTAATTATTTAAATTTTAAACGATTATCTTGGGCAAATAAGAAAATATTCGTAATTTTGCACCGATTTAAGTTAAAAATAGGTATTTCCATGCGTGCATTTTAGTGAAAGAATGTGTAAATGGAGGGGCGAAGTGTCGCCCTGAGTGCTTTCGGCTTTTACCAAACGAGAAAAAAATGAGAAAAAAATAATAATTATTAATTAATAAACTTGAAACAAACAAGGATGAGAAGATTAACTCTTTTACTTGTCTCACTTGTATTGTTGTCTATCCAATCGGTCTTGGCGCAGAGTTTCAGCGTCAAGGGTACAGTCGTGTCTGCTGAAGACAACGAACCGATGATTGGTGTGACCATTATGCAAGAGGGAACATCAAATGGCGTAGTGACCGATATTGACGGTAACTATACCATCGAAATTAAGGGTGCTTCGAAGGCTACGCTTGCCTACTCTTATGTGGGATGCGTTACGCAGAAGCATGTTGTGAAAGCGCAGACAAATACGCTCAACATCACCCTTGCTTCGGATTCCAAGATGATGGATGAAGTGGTCGTGGTGGCGTATGGTGTGAGAAAGAAGGGAACCATTGCGGGTTCCGTGTCTGCCGTAAAGTCTGAAAAGATAGAAAATGTGCCGGCGGCAAGCTTCGACCAAGCTTTGCAGGGACAGAGTACTGGTTTGCAGGTCATCTCTTCTTCGGGTGAACCTAGCAAGGCGGCTACCTTCCAGATTCGTGGTACCAACTCTATCAACTCCGGCAAGTCGCCACTCTTTATCCTCGACGGCGTGCCAATCTCAAGTTCTGATTTCAATACCTTGAGTCCTAACGACATCGAAAGTATCTCTGTATTGAAAGATGCCTCTTCTACCTCTATCTATGGTGCACGTGCTGCCAATGGTGTGGTTGTCATCACTTCCAAGCGAGGCTTGGCAATGGACAAGGCGAAGATTACGCTCCGTGCACAGTATGGTTTCTCTGAGTTGGCACAGACCAACTGGAAAATGATGAATACCGACGAGCGTATACAGTTTGAGAAAGAAGTAGGTCTGGATACAGGTAAGGATTACAATCTCCTTTCAAGAGTAAACGTAAACTGGCTGGACGAGGTGTTCAACGACCGCGCTCCGCTGCAGAGCTACGAACTCTCTATCAACCGTGCTACCGACCGCTTGAACTACTATGTTTCTGGTGGTTTCTACGACCAGGACGGTATCGCACAGAATTCAACCTTCCGCCGTTACAACATCCGCACCAATGCTGATGTAAAGGCTAGCAAGTGGTTGAAGGTAGGTACCAACACCATGGCTGCCTATGAGGAGGCTCAGCAGGCTGACGACGGTAGCTATACTACCGTTACTCCTATCTCAGCATGCCGATTCATGCTGCCTTACTGGAATCCATACGCAAAGGATGGCAGTCTGGCTTCACTTTCAGCAGGCAACTGGGCTGGAACCAGCGAGAACCCTATCGTTTACATGGGCTTGAATCCTATCAAGAACAAGAAATATAAGGTGCTCTCTACCATGTATGCTGAAATCTATCCGATAGAGAATCTGACTATCCGTACTCAGTTCGGTGCCGATTTCACCCATTCTACAGCGTTCCTCCAGTCGTTCCCAAGTCTCTCTTCAAATAACGGACAGGGTACTGCGGCACGCCAGAGCAGCGATGCCATCAACCTGACAGAGACCACTACGGCTAACTACCGTTTCACCCTGAACGATATCCATTCGTTCAACGTGATGCTGGGTCAGGAGGCTGTCAATTTCCACTCAGAGGGTTTCCAGGTATATTCCAAGGGTCAGACCAGCGATCTCCTGACCAACGTATCATCAGGTACACGTGCCAGCCGCTGGGCAGATTCATCTTCTGATTATTCTTACCTGTCATTCTTCATGCGTGGCGAGTATAACTATAAGGAGCTCTACTATGCCGACTTCTCTCTGCGTACCGATGCTTCTTCACGTTTCGGTAAGGATCATCGCTGGGGTACATTCTGGTCGCTCGGTTTCATGTACAACGTGAAGTCAACCGACTGGCTGAAGGATATGAAGTGGCTCAGCACAGCCCAGATTGCCGTAAGTACCGGTACATCGGGTAACTCTGAGATTCCAAACTATTATCACCTGGCTCTGGTTTCTGGTGGTGCCAACTACGATAATACTGCCGGTTTCTCTCCATCACAGAGTGGTAACGAGGAATTGGGTTGGGAGTCAACTTGGGCTAACAACTTCGCCCTCCGTTTGGGCTTCCTCGACAGAATCAACTTCAGCTTCGAGGCTTACTACAAGCGTACCTCCAATATGCTGATGCGCGTTCCTGAGTCTTACACCGTTACCGGCGAGGGCTATCGCTGGAAGAACGTAGGTGTGATGGCTAACAAGGGTATCGAGCTGAGCGCTGATGGCGATGTAATCCGCACACGCGACTTCACCTGGAATGTAAGTGCCAACGTATCTTACAACCAGAACCGATTGAAGGAACTCTATAACGGTGTAACCGAGTATGTAAACTCAACTACCGGTTTGAAGTATGTGGTAGGTCACTCAGTAAGCGAGTTCTTCCTGAACCGTTATGCCGGTGTGAATCCAGCGAATGGTGAACAGCTCTGGTATGATAAGGATGGCAACGTAACCAACGAGTTCCGCGAGAGCGACAAGGTGATGACAGGCAAGACCTATGATGCACCTTGGATGGGCGGTTTCGGTACAAGCTTCCGTTGGAAGGGCTTGCAGCTTTCTGCCCAGTTCAGCTGGATTGGTACACGCTACGTCATCAACAACGACCGTTACTTCGAGGAGAGCGGTGTAACCTTCGGTACTGCTTTCAACCAGTCAAACCGTCTGTTGTACGACCGTTGGAAGCAGCCAGGCGATATTACCGACATCCCACGTTGGGGCGAGGTAACCCAGCTCGACGACCGCTTCTTGGAGAATGCATCGTTCCTCCGTCTGAAGAATCTCAGTCTGTCCTATTCTTTGCCACAGAGTCTGTTGCGCAAGACCAACTTCTTCTCTATGGTCAGAATCTACGGTCAGGCACAGAACCTCTTCACCGTAACCGGTTTCAACGGTCTGGATCCTGAGGTTTCATCCAATATTTACCAGGCACAGTATCCGGCATCACGCCAGTTTACTCTGGGTGTTGAATTGCAATTCTAACCAAGAAAGGAGAAAAAAATGAATATCAAAAATATAAAGACATACATCCTGTCGGGAATCCTAGCCCTCTCGATGTCTTCCTGTCTTGATAAGTATCCTGAGGATTCTATCCGCATGGACCAGGCTATCAACACGGTGGGCGACATAGACAAGCTGGTGTACGGTATCTACGACAGTTTCAAGAGCAGCGCCCTCTATTCGGGCAATCTGACAATCCTGCCAGATCTGCAGGCAGACTTCGTGTACTGCGTGAAGGGCTACTCTAATGCCTATGGCGATATCTACCGTTGGAAAGATATCAAGGCTACCAACACCGACATCGAGGCGGTATATGCCGATCTTTATGGTGTTATCAACAATGCCAACTTCCTGCTCGATAATGTAGATAAGGTGAAGGCAAACACCAACAGTGATAAGGAGCTCGACAAGCTGGAGCAGTGTGAGGGCGAGGCTTATTTTGCCCGTGCCCTGGCTTATTCAGAACTGATCAAGTGTTTCTGCAAGGCTTATGACAGCGATGAGCAGGCTGCGAAGGAACTCGGCGTTGTACTCACAGAGCACTATTACGGCAATGAGCCACAGAAGAGAGCCAGTCTGAAGGAATCATACGAATTCGTATTGAGAGACCTTGACAAGGCTGCTGAGTATCTGAAGGTAGATGAAGACTTCACCGGAAGTCTCTACAACGAGATTTACTTCAACGAGTATACCTGTCATGCCTTGCGTGCGCGCGTATCCTTATATATGCACAAGTATGATGATGCCATCAAGTATGCATCTAAGGTAATCGGCAGTAAGTATTATACATTGGAGAAGGCTTCTTCCAACACCTATTCAAACCAGGTGAACGATTATAAGTATATCTGGACCTATGGTGATTCGCGTGAGGCTATCTGGAAGGTAGGCTTCACCGTGAACAGCTATGGCGGTGCACTGGGTACCATCTTCGATAACTACAACTATGTAACTTATCGTCCAGACTATGTGCCTGAGACATGGGTCATCAACTCATTCGACGCCAATGACCTCCGTGCTGCAGCCATCTTCACAACCCGTGTAACAGGTTATGAGCACGGTTTGCAGTGGCCTTTGCTGAGCAAGTATTTCGGCGATGCAGAATTCCTGAGCAACAATATCCTGCATGTTCATCAGCCAATGGTATTCCGTCTCTCAGAACAGTATCTGATACGTGCTGAGGCTTACGCCATGAAGGGGGACTATAGTAAGGCAGGTAAGGACATCTCTACCTTGCGTACAGCCCGCTACTCATCTTATGGTGGAAACACTTCGATGAGCGAGAGCAACGCCATGAAGATAATCGAGGCAGAGCGCGTGAAGGAACTCTATATGGAAGGCTTCCGTCTGAACGACCTCAAGCGCTGGCACAAGGGATTTGAGCGTAAGGCTGCCGACCAGCCTGCTGCCAACTTCGTGCAGAGCAGTCTGAAGGTTGAAAAGGATGACCCTCTCTTTGTCTGGCCAATTCCTCAGCATGAGCTTGAGGCACCAGGTTCTGAGATTCAGCCTAATGAAAGTAACAAATAAAATAAGGAGACGATCATGAAGAAAATAATGATGGGATGTTTGGCAGCCGTAGCTGCACTCATCGCTCTTGTGAGTTGTTCACAGGATTATACCACTTATGCTGGTCCAAGTCATATCATGTTCTCTGATACGCTCTATCAGTATGCTGTACAGGAAAGCAATGAGGTTTTCAATGTGCCTGTATCAGCAACCGAAAAAGCTGACTACGACCGCACCTTCGGCGTGGAGGTAGTAGACAAGCAGAGCAATGCCATCGAGGGTAAGCATTACCGCATCCTCAACAACACCGTTACAATCAAGGCGGGCGAGATGGTAGGAAATGTGAAGGTTCAGGGTATCTATGATAACATCGGCAAGACCGACTCGCTCGGCTTCACCCTGAAACTGGTGATTCCGGAGAAGTATAACTGGACAGATCTCTATAAGGACTATGCCCACGTGGTAATGCAGAAGTCTTGTCCTTTCGATATCCACAACTTCTCAGGCTGGTGCATGGTAACATCTACCTTCTACAGCAAGTATCTGAACAACGTAACCAACCGTCTGATCAAGACAGAGGTGGTGGAAGGCGAGGAGAATACCATTCTCCTGAAGGATGTTTACTATAAGGGCTACAACCTGAAGTTGAAGTTCAACACTAAAAACATTCTTGAGCCAAAGGTTGAGATGGATGATCAGATAGCCGGTGAAACCGGCGAGGCGTTCGGTACCATCTATGGAGACGGCAAGTTGCGCATCAGCCAGCCTTCTCTCTATACCTCTTATTATAACACCTGCCAGAACTATGTATTGCAGTATGTCAACATGAGTGTTGACAACAAGGATGGTTCATCCTTCGGCACCGTGGGAACCTTCATCACCATGTATGAATGGATCAGCGATGCAGAGGCAGAGAAATTGAAAGAACAAGGATATTAATCGTAGAATAAAAAGAAAATGAAAACATTGATTTCAAAATATTGGCTCGTATTGATGGTGCTGGTATCAGTGACTCTGTTCACAGCTTGTTCCAGCGATGACGATGCCGTAACTCCTGTGTTCCCACAGGTACAGACTTTCGGCGGTGCAGCTGGCGCTGAGTTGGACTTCACCTTCGATGCTAACGAGAGCTGGAGCCTTTCTTCAGACAAAATCTGGTGTAAACTGGTGCAGGGCGAGAAAACAGACGCCTTCGTACTCAATGGTACTGCAGGCAAGCAGACCATCAAGGTTAAGATTACTGGTGATGATGCCAGCGATGATATGAGCGTGGCTCAGCTCTTCCTGAATATGGGTGGTCAGAAGGTTGCCATCGCTGAGGTTAAGCGTTCGGCTGCCGACCATATACTGACGGTTTACGATGCGGATGGCAATGATATCACCAAGACAGGTATCACTGTAGGTTACAATGTATACACCAAGTTTACCGTAAAGTCAAACTTCCGTTTTGCGGTTACCAATACTCCAGCTTGGGTAGACTTGGAAGGCGGCTTCCTGGTAGGTACACCTAACAAGGATGCTGTAGGCGGTGTTGCCTTCAAGGAGAATCAGGGCGTAAGTGCTAAGTATGCCATCGCTAAGGACGGCAACTACACTATCACCTTCACTTCTGAGGATGGCAAGGCTGCTGTAACCGTACCTGTTATCTATAATGGTATGACCACCAGCACCATGGATGTTACTTATCCAACCTCTTCACAGTGGGCAGTATGGAATGTATCTCTCGATGGTAAGGTGTTCACTCAGAATGGTTCTAGCCTGAATGGCGGTGATACCAACGATTTCACCTTCTACAACTTCGTTCCTTTCACCCTCAAGACCTTGGGAGATGCTTACCAGCTGGTAGTCTTCGAGAAAAAGGAAGATGGTCTGCGCGAGGAAACATCCGGCGCTGTGAAGTTGCAGGGTGAGAAGGGTGACGTTAAGCTCACTATTGATGCCTTGAGCAGCGGAAGCCGTGAGTTCCTGGTTTATGCATTGCCACAGAGCGTTTACGCAACTTTCGATAACGGTCTCGATGAAATGCTTGAGAACGACTTCACAAACGTGAAGAGCGATTACGACCGCTACTTCCTGATGGATGTTGTACAGAAGGAGGCCAACTCTTCTGCTGATGATCAGTCTGCAGCGCCTACAATCTTGAAGATGAACTACTTGCCAGTAGAGTGCAAGAAGGATAAATCAATGTATGGTTCTATCATATCAGAAGCATTTGGCTACAATGGTGACGAAATATATGTCGCTCAGTCAGAAGTAGGAAGCTCTCTTACAGTTAATCCTAATATCAAGGATTGGAATCCTACCACTATGATGGAGACAGGCTATCTTACAGTTATGGATAGCAACGGAAATGATGTTTATGCAGAGCCTTCACAAGACGAAAAGGAGAATTGGATATTCTTTGTACAAGTACCAGAAGCTACTCCAATGTTTATGGTATTCAAGGACAACGGAACTCCTGTAAAGGTTCTTGTTGTTGAATCTCCTGGTGAGGGAATGAGTAAGAAACATACTTCTATCAGAAAAATTAGAAAGTAATGAACAGAATGAAAATATTTTCAAAGGCACTCTTGTTGCTCTTGGTCTCTCTCCTGACCTTTGCAGCAACAAGTTGCTCAGATGATGAAACCGAGGGTTGGGACGGCACATACGGATATGTGCAGTTCAAGCTCAGCAAGAAGGTTTCTTCAAGAGCTACCCGTGCTACTGCCCTTGACAAACTTGAGAAACTGGATGATGCCAAGAAAATCAAGGTGGTCATGGAGCACAACGGTACAACTGTGTCTCAGACACTGGTGCTCAATTCTTATAATTCAGAGAATGCTGAGTATGGTCTGAGAAGTGAAAAACTGCAACTCGCTTCGGGTACTTACACCGTCATCGGTTTCTATCTCTATGATGCTGTAGAAGAGGAGTTGCTGGCTTCTTCTGCCGGCGAAACATTCACTGTAGTAGGTGGCGGTCTGGAAGTACAGAACCTCATGGTGGAGACTGTGGAGCGTGGTAAGGTGAAGTTCAATCTCGTGAAGGAGTGGGAGAAGACCCGTGCCGGTGGTACTGAGTATCTCTTCTCTAACATCCGTCTCGTTGATGTCAGCGTAACTAACCTCTTTACCCGTGAGACCTATACCTTCCCTGAACTGAAGGTGAAATACAAGGAGGGAAGCAAGGAGAATCAGAATCCTGACAATGAGAACGATAAGTATATGGACACAGGTACAGCTTACTGCGATTCTACCGTATGGTTGCCTGCCGGTACTTATCAGGTTACCTCATATACCACCTACGGCAAGACTGGTGCGGTAAAGACCAAGTATGAGACTCAGCCTGTAAAGGGCGAGGCTTTCGTTATAGAGGACAATCAGCTCAATGATAAGGCTCAGGTGCCTATCCTCCTTTCCAAGACTAAGGAGTATATCAAGGACTATGAGGCATTGAAGGCAATCTGGGAATCTCTCCAGGGTAAGGAGTGGAGCTTCTATGGCGATGCTACCTTCAAGGGAGCTAACTGGAACTTCAACAAGGAACTCGATATGTGGGGCGAACAGCCGGGCGTAACGCTCAACAGCAACGGCCGTGTCATCGGTCTTATCATCGCCGGTTTCGGTGCAAAGGGAATCGTACCTGATGCCATCGGACAGCTGACAGAACTCCAGGTGCTCAACCTCGGTTCTCACGATGAGAAGATTGGTGCCAACATTTTCAATGATTATGATGCAAACAGTCTGACTGCTGCAAAGAAGAGCAGCATGCGTCACGACTATGAGAATAAGTTCCTGAAGTATGACCCACGTGCCAACATGTCGGAGATGATTGTAAAAAGCTACAACTCTGATCCTAAGGTGGCACCGAAGAACAGAATCAAGAAGGACAGCCGCATCAACCTGAAGGATGCGCAGATCGGTACATTGACCAACAAGATTACAGGTGTATCTAAGGCCATCTACCGTCTGACTAAGTTGCAGCAGTTCTATATCGGTAACTCTTCTATCACATCCGATGAGGTTTGTGCGAAGTTCTACAATGCTGACGATCCTGTTTATGGTAAGTTTGCGCAGGAGTTTAAGGAAGAGGATTGGGACAAGATGGAAAACCTGACCGATATCGAACTTTACAACTGTCCGAAGATCAGTCGCATTCCAGACTTCTACTATAATCTCCCTAAATTGCAGGCGATGAACCTGGCACGATGCAAGGGCATCTCTGCTAGTCAGTTGAGAAAAGATTGGACTCGCTTAGCTGAGGAGAAGACCGGTAAGACGCTCCAGATTCTCTATATGAGTTACAACAACCTGGAGGAGTTCCCAGAGTCATTTGCCTTGAGCAAGATGGTGAACCTCGGTTTGCTCGACCTGGCTTACAACAACATCAAGAAGTTGCATCCGTTCGGTTCTGAGGTAGCACTTTCTTCACTCTATCTGAACAACAACCAGATTGAGGAGGTTCCTGCTAATCTCTGTGCCTTTACAGATGATGTGGAGAGTCTGACCTTCGCTCACAACAAACTGAAGAAGATTCCGAATATCTTCGATGCAAGTTCGGTTCGCGAGATGGGTTCTGTAGACTTCTCTTACAACGAGATTACAGGTGTAGATAAGAGTCATGGAACCTACAAGGGTATCAATGCAGCAACCGTTACTCTGTCGAACAACAAGATAGAGAAGTTCCCTTCAGAGCTGTTTACAGCCGGTTCGCCAATCACAACCATCGATTTGAGCGGCAACCAGATGCGTACTATCCCTAAGGGTTCCATCAAGGGCAAGAAGGCTTATCTGCTGCAGGTTATCGACCTCCGATTCAACAGGTTGACATCCCTCTCTGATGACTTCCGCTCAACCACATTGCCATACATTACCAATATGGACTTGAGCTACAACTGCTTCACCGAGGTGCCAACCCAGCCATTGAACAGTGCCGTGCTCCGTGCCTTTGCCATCAACCACCAGCGTGATGAGAATAACGACCAGCGTTGCCTGCGTACATGGCCTACAGGAATCACAACCTGTCCGAGCCTGATCCAGTTCCAGATTGGTTCCAACGATATCCGTAAGGTAGAAGAGACTCTGACCTCTCACCTTTATATCCTGAATATCGCAGACAACCCTAACATCTCTATCGATGTAACCAGCGTCTGCCCATACATCAAGGCAGGTATGTATAAGCTGTTCTACGACAAGAATCAGGACATCCGCGGTTGCGATGCTTTGGATCTCGAAAATTAAACGAATAGAAAGTAAGATAATATGAAATATATTAATAAACTTACATGGCTCCTCGTTCTGGGTGCAGGTCTGATGACTGCATCCTGCAGCGATAGCGATGATGTAGATATCCCAGGCGGACTCGCCATCGACAAGGAGCAGATTGAAATAGCAGCTGAGGGCGGTAGCGAACAGCTTGCCATTGCTGCCTCACAGAATTGGGTGGCTAACGTGGATGAGCCTTGGCTGATGCTCACTCCTGCCAATGGCGTGGGTTCTACTACTGCAACTGTGGTAGTTGACTCTACTCTGATGAACGGACGCCGTACTACCGATATCGTCTTTATCGGCGATAACGGTCAGCGCCGCACCGTTTCCGTAAAACAGTTTGGTTATGGTAAGCAGATTGACATCAAGGAACCAACTGTAGAAATCGAAAATTCAGAATCATACGATAAGCGTGCTTTCGAGAGTTTGATTTCTGCCAATGTGGAATGCAAAATCGGTAAGATAGAGTATTCTTTCGAAGGTGATATGACTGATGCCGAGAAGACCGAGAATGAGAAAGAACGTGAAGGTTGGCTTCTGAATAGTAAGGATGAGAATAAACTGATAGGTACCAATCTCGGAATCGTTCTTGATAGAAAGGCTCGTCCTCGCAGCGTGAAGTTCAAGTTCCGCTGGGCGATGAACGTGGTTCCTGCTGTTCGTGTGGCAAAGGTTCACTTAGTACCGGTAAAAGCGGAAGATAAACTGGTGGATGCAGATGGCAAACCTATAGATGATGTCATCCTGACCGTTCGTCAGAAGGCAGCACCAAAGATTGAGGACAACCGTGCCGGTGACTCTCTCTCTGTCATCATGATCAACCAGAAACTGGGTAGCATTGCTACCTTCGATTCCAGCGATAACATGCGCAACTGGAGCGGCGTAACGCTCTGGGAAGCTACTGATGATTTCGTGAAGACTCATCCTGAGGCTTTAGGACGTGTACGTTCTGTCAAGTTCAGCATGTTCAACCTCAAGAGTGGCGAAACTCTTCCTAAGGAAGTGGGTAATCTCAAGTATCTGGAGTCATTCTCTGTTGCTGCCAACGAGAACAACCAGATTCGCGAGGTAGAGCTCGGTGAAGAAATCTGCTCGCTGAAGTATCTGAAGAATCTTACCGTTCAGGCTTACGGTCTGACTCAGTTGCCTTCTAACTTTGCTAAACTGGGTAGCAGCCTTGAAACGCTCAATCTGGTAAGTAACAACTTCAATAAGTTGTCGGATATCACCAATATCGTCAACGAGAAGAACTTCCCTAAGTTGCGTAACCTCATTCTCTACGCACAGCGCCGTACGGATGTTGTCACCAACATCGCTTCGCTGGGAGAAAAGAACGCATCAGGCGTCTATGTTTATAATAACTATCCTATCGGACTGTATGGTAAGGTAAATGCCGGATCCGCAGACCGCCAGGCGCTTCTCAAGCTCCTGACATGGGATAAGTTGAATACACTGGAGTTGTCTTACTGCTTCCTGGAGGGTGAACTTCCTACCGATGAAGAGATGGATGCAGCTTTGAAGGCTGCCGGCAAGGCTACCCGATACAGCAAGTCTGACTTCTCTAACAACAAGGAAGATTATCTCGACAAGCTGGTAGGCGATACCTGCAGGTGGTTGCTCTCAGGCAAGGGTAATCCTGTAACCTGCAAACACAAGGATGGTTCTGTAGTTAGTGAGAAGGTTTATCCTCTTCAGGTGCCACGTGTATTGCCTAACTGCCGTCAGTTGTCGCTCAACCTTAACTTCCTGACTGGTGCGGTGCCAAAGTGGATTCTTTATCATCCACATCTGGTAGAATGGACTCCTTCTATCATGATCTTCAACCAGCAGCCTAAGGGAAAGAACAGCGATGGCGCTGCCGTTGGTTTCTCTAACATGACAGAGGATAGCTTCAGTTTCGATTACTTCTACGGAACCAGCGACCCAGGCAACAAGTGGGAGGTTTCGGGTGTAGCTTATCCGCTCTACTACCGCACATACGTGGCAGCAGGCGATATTAATGAAGCTGCGCTGATGGCTAAGTACAGGAGAACTAAGAAAAAGTAAGATAAACATAAAAACAATATAGAAGCAAACAATGAAGAAAAAGTTTTTCTATATAGCAATGGTCGCATTGGCATTGACGGGCTGTTCTGACAGCCTGTCAACCATCGGCTCTTCTGACGGCAATTCAGAAATCACCATCCCTGCAGATGCTGAGGCGGGTGAACTGCTGATTAAGTTCAGTCCGGAAATGAGCGATATCCTCGACCAGGCACAACTGAGCAAGACCCGCTCCGGAAAGGCTACCCGTTCGGGTATTCCTTCTACCGACGAGGTGCTCGACATCCTGGGAAGCTACAGCTTTGAGCGTGTGTTCCCGGTAGATTCAAATACTGAGGCAAGAACCCGCGAGGCGGGACTTCACCTCTGGTATACGGTGAAGTTTAATAAGGGAACCGACCTGAAGGCGGCTGCCGAGCGCTTGAAGCAGTTGGGTGAAATCTCAAAGGTTCAGACCAACGGTCGCATCAAGCGTGCTTACAATACCGACAGCAAGCGCATCTATCTCAGCGATAAGGCACTTCAGCAGAAGTCTACCCGCGCAGCAGCAGCCGAGGGCGAGCCAAACGACCCAGGCTTTGCCAGCCAGTGGCACTACCGTAACCTGGGTGAGGGCAACTATGACTTTGAGAACCTCAACAATAATCACGTGGGTGCTAAGGCTGGATGTGACGTGAATGCACTTGAGGCATGGAAGACCTGTACAGGCGATCCTTCTATCATCGTGGCTATTCTCGATGAGGGCGTGATGTATACGCACCCTGATTTGGCAGCCAACATGTGGTGCAACCCGGGCGAAAGTGTTCAGGGTGCCAAGACTGACGGCGACGGAAACGGTTATGAGGGCGACCTTCATGGCTACAACTTCGTTACTGAGAGCGGCGATATTACCTGGACTGATGCCAACGATTCTGGTCACGGTACTCACGTAGCTGGTACCATTGCAGCCGTAAATAATAATGGTAAAGGTGTTTGCGGTGTAGCCGGTGGTGACGGAACTCCTAACTCTGGTGTCAAGATTATGTCTTGCCAGGTATTCTCCGGTCAGAACAGTGTAACCTTGGCAGGCGAGGCGAGAGCCATCAAATATGCTGCCGATAATGGTGCTGTCATCCTGCAGTGCAGTTGGGGTTACAACTCTTCAGAGTCTAGTATCATCAATGGTTATACTCCTGGACCTGCTACCGAGAAGGAGTGGGCAGAGACTTATCCTTTGGAGAAGGAGGCTTTGGATTACTTCATCAACAATGCCGGTTCGCCTAATGGTGTCATCGACGGCGGTATTCCTGTCTTCGCAGCCGGTAACGAGTATGCTGGCAATCCTGCTTTCCCAGGTGCTTACTCTAAGTGCGTCAGCGTATCTTCATTAGCTGCCGACTATACTCCAGCCTGCTACACCGATTTCGGTTCGCTCGTAACCCTGAGTGCTCCTGGTGGCGACTTGGAATATTACAGCAAGATTGGCGAGCAGGAAGATGAATATTGGGCAGAGACAACCGAGCAGAAAGGTGCTGTGCTCTCTACGATGATCAAGAACGGTCAGCCTGCTTACGGCTACATGGAGGGAACCTCTATGGCTTGTCCTCACGTTTCTGGTGTGGCTGCCTTGGGTCTCGCTTATGCTGCCAAGACGAACCGTCATTATCGTGCTGCCGACTTCGTTGCCCTGATGAAGAAATCTGTGAAGGAACTGGATAGCCATTACGGAAATGGTGCAACCAAGACCTACTACATGAACCATACTACCGTAGGTGCTTCGCCTGAGATTGTACAGCTCTCTAAGTACATCGGCAAGATGGGTGCTGGTCTGATTGATGCTGCTCAGCTCTTGAATAAAATCAAAAACAAGAAACTCAGTTCTGATATGAAGTTGCCTAACGTGTATGTGGGCATCGAGAAGACTGTTTCTCTCAACCTCGCTGCATATTTCGTAGGTCAGACAGAGGGCTTCTCTTGCTTAGTAGCGAATGGCAGCGTAGCTTCTGCTTCGGTAGATGGCAAGACGCTCATCGTGAAGGGACTCGCTGCCGGAAGTACATCGCTCACCGTAACAGCTGCCGATGGTACCAGCCAGACTGTAGTTGTGACCGTTAGAAAGAGTGCCGGTAATAATGGTTGGATGTAATTGTATATAATATGAAGATATTTGCTTTTCTATCGCTTTTCTTCCTGGCTTTGCCTGTTACGGTGAATGCGCAGAAGGAACTGCTGAAGTTTGAGCATCCGCTTATCGATGCAGGTACGATGACCGAGGACGATGCGCCTCGCACCTTCACCTTCGTAGGTAAGAATGTGAGCAAGAAGATACTGCACATCACACAGGTGAGAACCACCTGTG
>ERZ1023698.80-NODE-80-length-23363-cov-11.909945_pt1 | contig 23363 bp, 21 predicted proteins | sample MGYA00380349_ERZ1023698 | MGnify/ENA primary metagenome ERZ1023698 (study PRJEB33179, sample SAMN07449027) | human gut metagenome | biome: Human-gut; feature: Human associated habitat; material: Faeces | host: Homo sapiens | place: India:Kasaragod | collected...
TATTATACCAATTCTGATGCTAATTTATCCCTCACGTGCACTAGAGAGTTTAAAATTTAAATCTTTTTGTCTCTTTGCAAACGAGGCTTTAACCAAGTTAGAAGCTTTTCTAAACTTCTTTCTTTAACCCATTCTCTACAAAGAAATATATTTTGACCTTTAACAATTGAATCTTTATAGTATCTTCTAAAGTTACTTACATCATATAGTTTTGAAGGATCAACTTCTATAATAGGTAACCAAACTCCAAACGTTTGACTTGAATATGGTTGCAGTTTTAGAGATTCGATTTCTTCATCAGTTAATAATCCATTATTGAAAAGATAGGTGAAGGATTCTTTCGCTATAACACCAATCTTATGTGTGTTGAAGTATTCATCACTAAAATATGAAGAGTCAACATTAACAATATTTTCCTTTACTTTTTCTTCAACATTTTGTTTAATTTCATCTCCAAAACCAAAATATGAATTTAATTCATTTGCTAAGGATAACTCTCTTTCAATGATGTCAATTTCGTCCCATTTCTTAGTTAAATCATATCTAAGAACAATTTCATTTGCTATTGATAATGATCCGACAAAGTTTCTAATACCTTTTTTATTGAGTTTTCCATCAATCTTGTAGCAGAACTCATCATTACTAATCTTGCTGTTCAATTTTGCATTAAGTAATGTCATATTGCCAAGAGAACATATCTCAACTTTTCTATTTGCTTCTTTTTCTTCTTGAGGAACTTCAAGATATCCACCATTCTCATCAATACGATATGATGGAACGGAGAACCAATGTTCTTTCCATTTTTTAGGCATGATATGTTCGAGTGATTTATTATAAATCAAAGTATCGCTATAGTTGTCTTCACCGTTGTTATTTCTTCGAATCATTTCTATGACAAACAATAACAAGGTAGCTTGCTTGTTGGCGATATTCTTTATTTGCATTGGATAAGCATTCCAATCTATGCCATCTGTATTCGTATTATAATCCTCAAAGTACTTATTAGGATTATCGGATTTAAGTACTTCTAAGCAGCACTTGTTGTAGTTCTTTTTGGACGCTTTCCATAAGAATCTTTTTAAAACAAACTTTTGTAAACCAAATAACTTGTTACTAATATCGGAATCTTTATTTTTTACAAGTTTCAATAAATAAGGATTAAAAGTTGAAGTTTCTAACTGGTCAAGAATTAATAATGTGGTATTAAGGTAGTCAGAAATTCTAAAGTCATTGCAATCCCTATAATCTTTCCACATATCATAATATGCTTTAGCATAAGATGATAGTTCGATTGAAAAAGCTTCCAATTCATCTTTGGATAATCTATCAATATGCTTTTTGTATTCCTTAGATAAGCCTTCTATGCCACCACTTTCTGATGGGACGTAAATACCTTTAATTGTTGCGTAATCTTTCAAAAAGGCATCTAAGTTTGTTGTGGTTATTCTACCAAGTGAAATCTTTGTATCCCAGAAATCTCTATATTCTGAATCGATAAATACCTTTTCCCAATATTTGTTGTAGTGCTCTAACACCTTTTTAACAAGAACATCATTTCCATCAGCAAAGCCTTTCATCTTTTGATATAAATAGTTTTTAACTATATCTGAATTTGTCAATCTTTTACCAAGGCTGTTTACTGTATCAAAAATACCTTGTTCATCATCTTTTGAGTCTAAAGTAATGGCAATAACATATTTTGCAGTAGTAATGAGTTTATTAGTCAACGATTTAAACTCGTCTTGACTTAGTTTTCCAATATAATCTTTGAAATAGAGATAACAATCTTCAATGTTTGTTTTTCCTTCTTCTAAAGATGATTGATCTAATTCGATATTCATTACCTTCTCAAATGGTTCTCTATCGGCATTGGAAGGAATTAATCGACTAGTATAATTAACAGTGTCACCATCAATTAATTCTTGACGATAAATCATACCTTCGAGTTTTGTTCTTACTAGTGATAATATTTGGAATTTTGTAGAATCCAAAAACGCTTTTATGAAAATGGATAATGTGGTGATTCTTTGTTGACCATCAATGACCCAATAAGTCTTGTTGCCTTTCTCTTGAAGAATAAAGCTTCCAATAAACGGTAGCCTTTTGTCATCAGCAGATTCAATGCTTTCTATTAAGCTTTGCCAGTTCTCTTCATCCCAAACATAAGGTCTTTGAAAGAAAGGAACTTCAATTATTAAATCTTCTTCACTAAACCAAAATAATGTTTTTCCCGCAGCATCCATAATAGCACCTCACAAAATCATAATTAGTCTATCATGACTAACACTTTTCTTAAAGACCGCTTTAAAAATGTATCAATAAGCGTGCATCTAAGGTAGTTCAAGTTTCGTCAACAATTTAAAAATTTGCATCAAGGGTGTAGCAATTAAGGTTTTGATACATATTCTTCAGCTATTCCTTATCCACCACTAGCTTTGAAAGCACTCAAAAATTACTAAAAATGGGCAAAAAGCAAGAAAAAAGGCTTGATAACTTGTATCAAACCTATTTTTTACAGATGGTGGACCAATTCAGTGACGTGGTCGAATTAAGGCAGGAAAGAGGGACTTTCGGCTCTCTTTTCCGATAATTGTAGAAAATATCGATTGTTCCGTTATCTTGAATCACAATCGAGTTCACCAAGAGGTTTATGAGGATTTTCTTCTCCTTCAGGCTGTTCAAGGAAATGCCCTTGCATCTTCTTAGGGTTCTTTTGATATCCTCAACGCTTACCTTGAATGACACCTCTGATCCTAGGTATCTCCTTTCCTGTCATTGCGATGATTGGGGATATCAAGATAATAAAAAGTCCAATACACGAGTGACAAACCGTAATGAGCGGTCAATTGTCTTTCGGCTTTCTTTTCTAATGTGCCGAACGTGTAATGGACTTTGCCGACTATAAATAGTTCCTCTTTTACTACTGACTAACTATGAAGTAGAATCGCCAGGCCCAGTTGTTAGCTGAGATTGCGATGCCGTATCGGATAAACGTACTAATTGTACCAAATTATTTCATTGGCTTAACGTTTTTCTCAATGAAGTCTATCTCGTCTTTACTCAGCTTATATTTCTTGTAAAGCTGCTGATCGATATCGTCAATGTTTTTTGACCAATCGATATCTGACTGAGGGGTAAAGTTTTGTAATGGGACGTTAGCCCATTTCTCCGCAAAATTGTCTTGAGTTACTTTTAATGTTCCCAATAATGCGCGAAGAAATTTGGTTGATAAATAATTTTTTAAACTGATTGCTTCATATTCATCTTTAAACTTTCCAATACTAATAAAAGTATCAGTATTACCAGCATTTGGCTCTCCAATAAATGGCTTTGTTAAAGTTTCACCAAATGTTCCATTTCCATTAGCACGGGCAACAAACAGCTTAAAATATGGGTAATTGTTGGGTGCAGATATATATTTTGCCAAAATCCATTTTGAGGTTCTTGATTGTTCCTCATCCCGACCATATATTTTGATGAAATCGCCAAATTCAGGCCTTTTATCATAAAAAAGTTCATGCATTGCTTTAAACGCATTTGTCGTCACATTATATTTGTTTTCTTTACTAAGGCGTTTCTCAGCCCACGGATTTTCTTTATATAGAGTATCAGTGAATCTATAAGAATGATTTGGATAAACAGATGATGATAGTGAAATGAAATCTAAAACTTTAACCTTATCAACAATGCTTTTCATTTCATTATGCAAATAAAATGTTCCAATCTCACCAAAGTTTTCGTTATTACTCCAATATGATATGGCGACACCACCCTTGATTTCAACAGTAGGAAAGACAGAGTGTGAATCATTGAAATACCGAATGATTTTGAAATGATTGTTATGTAGTATTTTTTCGTTCCATTCTTTCGGCGTTTTTCCAGCTCGAAATAAGAATCGAGCTGGATGTATTAAGGTGCCCATCTCTCCGATTTTCATAGCTGCGTCGATAAAATAATTATAAATAGGGTCTTTTCCTTTTCCTTCACCAGTATTTTCACTTTGATAAGGTGGATTTCCTACCACTGCATTAAATTTCATGTTGTCGTCCTCCTTGCGGTTCCAATATGTCTTTCCTTGATGGACTTTCTTTATAAAGGACTCGCATTTTCGTTTGTCCTTGAGTTGGTTGATCAAATCCTCGAAATATCTTGTGTTCACTCTGGCATCTCTATAGCCGACCAATGTTCGCTTTGTAATCTGCTTCGCCATCGGAGTTTTGCATACAACGAACACTTGGTTCTGAACGACGTCATCCCAAAGTTTTTGCTTGATTTCAAAAGTCTGCTGTTCTTCCGGGATTTCATTCAATTTTAGCCGATAGAGGGTATAGGAAACATACAGCGGATACAATCCTGTTTTGGAATTGATTTCCAGGATATTCGAATCTTTGTTGAAAACACGGGAAGTGATTCCTTCCTTTTCTATAAATCGTGGTTCGATAATGGTATTTTCGAACTTATCGTCATAGAAAGAGTAACCACCAAAAGATTCTCCTAAATGAAGGTTAACCACTCTCCACGGAGTTAGAACCGTCTCCTTGTCAGGATTCTTGAACGTGGTAAATAGCTCTGCAATTTTTTCAACTCTTTCTGTTGGCTCAAGGTTATCGGCGTTCTTAGAAACAGCTCTGATTCTACGACAGGCACCGATGAAGATGTCCTTGTCGTAGTATTTGGAGAATTTCCTGAACATCTCTCTTGTCACGCCCTTTGGCATGAATTCGTCCCAGGAAAGATTGTCGATGATTTTGGGGTCACTAAAGGTATCAATAGTGATATCGGAATTGATATCCATGTCGATGCCGTAGACAAGAAGAGGAATACGGATGGAGATTCCACGAAGAATGGAAATGGCAGTATCACGGTTTTTCTTCTTTTCTTTTAGCTGTTTTAGCTTTTCTTTTTCTTCCTCGGTCAAGGATTCGCCACGGCTTTTCTTTTCCTTGATTTTCTCTTCCGTCTCGTATTCTTCATCTGTAAAACCTTCATTGTTGATATCGATGTCTCCGGCTTTCTTTTGCTGGTTCGATGCACCGATGATTTGTTTTAGCTTTTGGAATTCTTCCAGTTCAAGGCCATCTAGCTTCAGAAGTTCGTCGTTGTAAAGCTTGTTGTCGTCAAATCCGTTCTTTGCCACTTTTTCGATATAAGCTTTCTTCAATGCTTGAAGGAGCTGGTCCACTTTGAATTCCTTCATCCTAGTCTCATCAATCGACACGACCGGACAGAAATTGAGGAATTTCTTAAGTGACAATTCGGCGCGTGTTTCTTTCTTTCCGGCTTCTGCGGAAAGCTGGACGGATTCTGCGACCATTTTCAAAGTTCTGTCCGGTGCAAAATCGAAGACATAGCAGTTCTCCTTCGTTTTTCCATCTATGTTGGCTGGGGTCTGAACACGGAAGATAGTTTGCAAATATTGGCTTGCAGATGTGGAATATGAACCCGCAAGCATCAGTACTGCCGTCCATTCAGGGACGGAAACACCCGTTGTCAAACGTCCACAAGAAAGCGTGATGGTATATTCGTTCTCCTTGAATGCGTTTCTGACTGCCGTAAGCGCATCTGCTGAATTGATTTCCTCATCTCCGTCACCGGCCACGTTGACGATTTTGAAAGCACCAAAAACAGGATGGTGCTGGAGGAGGGTGCTCAAAGCCTTTGCTTCCTTGACTCCTGGAACAACCCAAAGCGTGTTTCTGAACAGCTTTCGGTATTCTTCAGTGGAGAATGGGTAATTGGTAGTCTCACTCTTCTGTGAAATCAAGTTTAAGAACTTGACAATATCATCCTCGTGAACGAAATCGCCGATTTTCGCCCCATCCGGTACCGGCTTCATGTCCTTTTTATTATCGCCTGTCCAGACCCGGAAGAACTCTTTGAAGTTAAATGCTTTATCGTCGATGTCTTTATAAGCAACAAAGCTCTTTTCTAAATGGTAGGTATAGATATTGAGTTTTGGGAGGTCTTCATAGGGGTTGGAGTCTCCGAAATGGTTCAAGGCAAACTCCTGTTTGGCCTCCTGTTCCATGATGTAGTCCCAAGTATAGATATCACCTGATTCATAATGCTCAAGTAAGTTGAACGGAGTTCCCGAAAGCTCAAGGACTTTGGCTTCCTTTGTTTTTCCAGATATGACCTGGTTTATAACCTTCTTTCCTAAGTCGGTCTGGGTTCCTTCATGGGCTTCGTCCACAACTACAAAATCCCAATCGTGGTCATAGATTTCATCATCTTTGTTGAATTTTCCGCCAACTGCTGAAGCGCCACGGAGATCCTGGATAGAAGCAAAATATACGAAATTCTTCCCTTCTTTTTCTAATTCACTGATGGTCTTTCCTTTAGTCTTGGATGCGAATTCGTAGTCTGGCTTGTCATAGAAAATCTTGCCGAAATCCTCATACCATCCATCGGAGACTACAGGGCGGTGCGTCAAAATGATGGTGGATTTGAAACCTTCTTCCTTTGCCACCTGAAGAGCACACAAGGTCTTTCCGAATCGCATCTTCGCATTCCAAAGCATCTTGTTTCCGGTTTTGAAACGTTTCAGCGTTTCTTTTATTGCTTGCTTCTGCTCAGGGCGGAAAACAATGGGGTTCTTATCTTTAGTAATCGAGGATGAATCTAATGCTGCTTTTCCGTCTTTTACGGCTTGTATAGCTTTTTTTGCGGTCTCCAAATCGGTCACAAACCATTCATTCTGTTTCTTCTGGGTATCGAAGAACTTTCGTTTGATTCCGCTTCGAATCAGGACATCATGGACCTTATGGTCACGGAAGCTTTTCAGTTTCCCATTGCAGCGGTCGACATAGACCGCGATTTCTGTATAGAGAAGATCATAGGTTATTCCAGCGGTTGAAGTGTATTCGTCGATTCTCTTTCTTGCCGAGAAGTTAAGGTCGTGGCTGTTCGGACTTAGCTCGTTCCAGTCTCTTTCAGTATGAACCGTTGCATCACCTATCTTTAGACATCCTTCATGAGCTTTGTCGTTGATTCTGAATATGTAAATAAGCTTGTACTCAAAGGTGGATTGGAAATTCTTTATGCTGTCCTCGTTCATAATCATTTCCTCCCTCTCACGATATCGAAAAACTTAACACTTCTGTTCTTTTCCCAGTCCATGACTTTCGCATAGACTCCGTTGTGCTGACTGTTGTTGCCCGTCTTGCATCCAGGGCATTCGGACGTTTCTGGCATGACACATTCTCCCGTAAGGAAATCGAAAGTCATCTGGCCGATTCCCTCTTCGTTGTGACAGGTGTAAGGCACGACGTATTTCATACCATCCATCTGAAAAATATTCCATGAAATTATTTGAGCGATTTCGTTGGCATATTCGTTTTCGAACGATTGACCGAATTTGTTCTGGAAGAACTCGAGGATGTCGACGAAAAGGTTCTCTCGTGCAAGAAGTACGTTGTCGCCTTGGAAATCAAAGCCATAGACGCTTTTCAAAGCAGTCTTGGCCCATTCTATCCATTCTTTCTCGCCTTCTACGTTTTCGTTTATCACTCTGAGCTTACGATCCAAAAGGCCCATACGCATTCTGACTGGTATCTGTTCCCCACTTGTCGCATCGTATCGGCTTGTGAGATAAGGTGCTTCTCCGCAGGTAATCTCGAGTCTTAGATCTTTGACATAGTCCTGCCACGTCTTGCCGCTGCCGAAAATGACCTTTTCCGTAGGAATCCAGTTCTTACCTTCTCCCTTGTTGAAGGCCTCCTTGTACCCAAACCATTTCTCGTCCACGGCATTGTTTTGAAAATTGCAGACCCAGGATGGGGTAAATACTTCGGCCATGTCCTTGCTGCGCTTCTTCTGCTCACGTTCGGTCTTGCATATTCTTGGCTTGATGAGTTTTCTCATCTCCCCGGAAATAGAGGAAATCTTCATGGTGTCCTCAGCATGATAGCCTTTTCCGTTTACCTTGTAATTGTCTGTCCCCCAGACAATATTTTTCTTGGTCGAACGGTCTTGAAGGAGGATATTAAGAACATTGGGATATTCTTTTTCGATTTCTTCCGTAATGATACCCGATGTCATTTGTCTTCCTCCTTTTCTTCTAATTCGATGCCATATTTCTTACAAAGCTTAGCTATCTTTCGTTGATCATTGAAAACCGGCTTGTGGTGTCCGTTCTCCCAGCGATTGATTGTTGCATAGGAAACACCAAGCTTCTTGGCAAACTCGGTTTGGCTCAGCATCATCTTCGTTCTTAGTTCTTTTACGATTCTGGAAAAGTCCATGATTAAATTGTATCATAGATGTAACAAGTATGTACCCTTTTCTTTAGGCATCGGGTGGGCTTCCCACCGATCATGGCAAATGCCTTGAAAGCGGGACTGGCGCAGATTGCACCAGCTCCTTATCCTGTTATGCAGAAAGGACCATTTCCGTCTAAATCCTAGGTTTATAATTCCTTTTGTTTTTGGTTAAAAAACCAGGGATTACAGAATCTTTCTTTTCTTTCTCTTTCATTATCCGAAATTCTTCAAGAATGACCGGATCGAACAGCATTGCAAGCACCGTATAGGCATTCTCGTCATCATCCAACATTCTCTTTTTTCTTCCAATACATACTCCTCTTTGTTGTCTTCAATCTTCTTTCCTAATTTACTTTTCTTGCTTTCTTTGAATATCCTCCCTCACTATAGACGCCCTAAAAGCGGCAAAAAGTGACGATGAAAATGATTTTTTTCCTGATAGAGGTCTTTTAAAACAAAAGAAGTTCTGAAATTTTCAATAAAACTTTCTTCTAAGATGGCATCTTCCCCACTAAATACCTCACGAAAATTATGATTTGGGGCACTAGAAACATGTAATTTCAAAAAAACTTGGCTTTTCAAAAAAGTATCCTCACTATAGACACTTCGAAAAAAACTTAAGAAAAATCTTTTTTAGAATGCAAAAAAAAAGGCGGACCATCACTGATCCGCCTCCTTATTTTGATGCCGGAATAAATACGAAGCATCTAATTTTAAACCGAACGTGCTGTTGTAGAGGAACACCTCGACAACTGTAGTTCGACCACCATTCAATTTGGTGGAGCTGACGAGAGTCGAACTCGCTACCCTCTGCGTGCAAAGCAGATGCTCTCCCAGTTGAGCTACAGCCCCATTTGTCGACGGCTATGTATTATATCAAATCTTTTTAAAAAGAAAAGAGTTATTTTTATAAAAGTGAAGAATAGAGGTTTATGAGGTCTTCTCCTTCAAATTTGGAGCAGAGATTTAAGGCTTCTTTTAAATCCATCCACTTCAAAGAAGTGGATTCACCATCTGTTATCTTTTCTTTTTGTCCTTTGGTCGGATATGCTAAATAGGCAAATACTATGGTGTGTGCTTTATCTCCGTTAGGCCAGGAGAAGTTGAATCTTTCTATAAAGCCCAAGTTTTTAACGATATGTACATCTAAGCCTGTCTCTTCTTTAGCTTCTCTAAGAGCTGTTTGTTCAATTGTTTCGTCTAATTCCTGGCATCCACCAGGAAAAGCATGCATCCCATTGTCTGTTCTTGTCTCTACCAAGACTTTTCCATCTTCTCTTTGAATCAAGATCGAGGCACAGGTAATAAAAATTCTTTCGTGACCGACCTTGCTTCTTATAAATTTGATGTAATCCATATTTACATCCTCACTTTCATGAAGACATTCTTTAAGTTTTCATCACTTTTTATCTTATAAGGAACATAGTCTTCAGTATATCCTTGCCAATATCCATTTTTATCCTTAGATTCAAAAAGAACGGTTCTCTCCTGTCCTTTTATAGATTCCTTGTATTTCTCTGCTTCTTCGTTTGACAATGCTATTAATCTTTTTGCTCTATCATGAGCTATATTTCCATTTATTTGATTCTTCATCTTTCCTGCTGGTGTGAATGGACGAGGAGAATATGGAAAGACATGAATCTTCATAAATTCGACTTCTTTGCATATGTCATATGTGTTTTGGAAATCTTCCTCGGATTCACCAGGGAATCCCACGATTACATCAGTAGATAAGGCTAGGTTAGGAATTTTTTCCTTTAATCTTCTCACAGTGTTCATATATAACTTTGAATCGTATCTTCTTCTCATAGCTTTGAGGATTTGATCACTTCCGGATTGCAAAGGAAGATGGATATGTGGAACTATTGATTTGGAGTTTTTCATGAATTCCAGCAATTCATCACTTACTCTGGTCGGCTCTATGGAAGATATTCTAACTCTACAATCAGTTCCACAGATATCATCTATGTCTTTTAACAATTCGACAAAGTTATATGTCGGATTGTCGGGATCGACATAACAATCCGTGTCGATTCCAGTGATGACTATTTCATGGAAATTGTTCCTTACTAATGTTTGTACTTCCCTAAGTATAGATACTCTATTCCTGCATCTAGATTTTCCTCTCACGAAGGGAATGACGCAAAAAGTACAAAATCCATCGCATCCATCCTGAATTTTGACATAGGCCCTACTTTCGGTGTAGAAATTTTGAATTATCAAAGGCTCATAGAAGAAGGTTCTAGTATTCTTCGCTATTTGGAAATAGTGAAAGTCAGGATCAGATACAGCTTTTTCTATATTTGCTGGTATGTCTATTCTTCCTTCAGTTCCCACCACTATTTTTATTTGAGGAATTTCCTTGAACTTAGAATATGATAGTTGTGAGAAACAACCCATTATGACCAGCGTTGCATTAGGATGATCTCTGACTATGTCATGAATTCTCGTAAGACATTTTCTTTCGGCTGTAGCTGTTACTGCACAAGTATTTAAAACATATATGGCTGGATTTTCTTCCGTGTGTATATAACCCATCTTTTCCAATGCTTCTCTCACAGCTTCAGTTTCATAGAAATTGACTTTGCATCCGAAAGTTATCGTTTTAAATGTCTTTTTGGTCATCTTTATTATCTTCTTCCTCTTTTTCTATTTCTTTCTTTATTTCCTTCTCAGCCTTTTCCAAGGCTTTGTTTTCTTTTCTTTGTGCCTTTATTTCTTCTTGTTTCAAGTAGCTATACAATTTAAAAGATATGAAACCCAAAGAAAATAATGAATCTATGAATTTTATTTTATCGAATGAATAATAAGTCTCTACTAATTGCTTTATTCTATCAAGAAGATGCTTTCTATTTTGAATCTCTAAGGATTGGTCAAAATATGGGATTGCTCTTTCCAATGTTCCCTGATCAGTTACTATATAGATTGTGTCGACTTCTAAGTCGACAAAAGCCATAGAATCGCCCATTGGGCTTTTCATGACTGGAATCCAATTCGTAAACATCGAATCGAACAATCTATATCCATACTTTTCAAATGGGTTCTCAAAGAATGATGAAAATGTCTTTTGAGTTCTTAATGCTCTATAAGGAAGATCAGCTAAAGATTTTGTATCTATGACATAATGTTTGTTAATGGTCTTAGAAAAGAAAGGCAAAGCAATGTAATCATCGCCATTTTTCATATAAGTCAAATGCTTTAAGTAGGATGGCAGTGTAGTCAATCCTGTCTTCTTAGCTAAAGAAGCTTTGTTTTCCAAGAATTTCTTGTTCATCAAACCTTTGATTATTATGTTTGCTTGAATTACTTCAAAATTAGTTCTAGCTTCTTGGTAGTGATGAGTTTCTTGAAATAGTGCTAAATAATTAGAATGAAGATCGAAGAATCTTTTAGCTCTGGTGTCTTCGATGTGCTTTGGAATGGCGTAAAACAAATAATTGAATAGATTGAACTTCATTAAAGAACACCCCTTATTTAGGTTTCTATTCTATCACGCTTATTTACAAGTTTCTTCTATTTTTTGCTTTTGAAATAATCCATAACTAATTTTTATAAGAAAAACAGGAGGTCAAATTGATGAAAAAGACTAAAGCTTTACTTAAGATGGAAGAACAAGCACAAGAATCATTGCTCGATAAAAAGAATTTGGGTTCATGTGCTTGTATCTCAGTAAGAAAGGATTATGGAAATCCCTCATTGCTATCTGTGTTTTTACTTTTGAACATAGCTGTGTTGGAGCATAACCCATTTGCATATAAGGATTTGTCCAAAACTTTTTCTTTGATTGGAATGAAGGATATCTCTTTGTTTTTAACTAAGTTTGAAGAGACTAAGAGGATAGGTGCCTAACAATACTTTTATTTAGTATGTGGTCTATGTTGTAAAATAGAGGTGTGAATCTATTATATTCATTTTCAGTTCATGACATTGTGGATTCTATACTCAGGCAAGGGAGTATAGATACTAGAATCTTCAATTCGGAAACTATGCAAGAAGGTACTAGAATGCATAAGAAGATTCAAGATTCTTCTGGAGGAAACTATATTCCAGAAGTTCCTTTGGAGACCACATTTGATACTGGTGATATCGTTCTTGATATTCAAGGCAGAGCTGACGGCATAATTCATAACATCGACGGTTCTTTAACAGTCGATGAAATAAAAACCACTGTCGAGGATTTGGAGAAGTTCAAGGACGACAATATAGTTTGGCATCAAGGTCAGGCAAAAATGTATGCGTGGATGATTCTTAGAAACAGCAACGGTCATACTAAATCGATAAAAGTTCGTGTCTCTTACTATAAGCAAGGCCATATCAAGGATAAACTTATAGTGGAAGAAGATTTTACATTTGATGAATTAGATAGGTTTGCCAACGATTTAATTCATGAATTTATAGCTAGACTCAAAGAAAAAGGTCAACATAACTTGTCTAGAAACAAATCCATCGATTTCCTAGAGTTTCCATATAAAGAATATAGACCTGGTCAGCAAGACTTGATAGCTTTTTCTGATCGAATTCTTTTAGAAGAATCAAAAGGCTATGTCGAAGCACCTACAGGAATAGGAAAGACTGTCTGTGTTTTATATCCTTTCATAAAAAACTTTAAGGAAGGAAAGACTTCTAAAATATTCTATTTGACTTCTAAGAACTCCATAAAGAGACAAGCATTGAAGACTGTTGATGCTTTGGTAAAGGAAGGTGCTGATCTAAGATGTGTTGCCATTACTGCAAAAGAGACTATTTGCATGAATGATGAGGGTTTCAAAAAACACTGCAACCCTGATGAATGTCCTTTTGCCAAGGATTATTATTCAAAGATATACAAAGTCATAAGGCAAGCTTTGAGTGAGAAAAACATCTTTGATGAAGATGACATCAAAGAAATAGCTATGAAGAATACGATTTGTCCTTTCCAGTTGTCGTTGGATTTAGCCGTCAATTCCGACATTTGCATTTACGACTATAACTACGTCTTTGATCCTGTAGTTGGTAATCCCGAAATTATGGATTCGAATTTACCTTTACCTTATACTTTGTTAGTCGATGAAGCTCATAATCTTCCTTCTAGAGTTAGAGAAATGTATTCTGCTAGGTTGGATAGAGAATTCTTTATGAATGTTTATACTGAATTGACTGGAAGAAAGACTTTAAAGTTAAAATCAGCCATAGTCGATATCATAAGTTGGTTTGATATGCGAAAATCTGATAAGGATATCGAGATATTGAACGAAGTTCCTGATGATTTCATCACTTTATTGAAAGGATTCCAGGAAGAGGGTTTGAATTTGGAAAAGAAGCCTGATGCCAAATATCCAGATAGCTATGTCTCATTGAAATCAGCTGTTAAAGGTTTTCTTAAATTACCTTTGAAAGGAAAGGAAAACTATTCTTACGATATAACATATTACAATGGGAAAGCCGATGCTATTCATATATTCTGCTTGGATGCTTCGGAATATATCAGAGATATCAGCGATAGATTCAATGCCACTTTATTCTTCTCCGCTACTTTGTCTCCGGTAGATTATTACATCAGCCTGTTGGGTGGAACAAAAGATGACGAAGTGAACAAGTTACTAAATCTTCCATCTCCTTTTGAAAGAAGGAATAGATTGGTTATGGTAGATTCTATTCCATCTCTTCGTTATGCCGATAGGAACATCTCGCTTCCTAGAGTGCTGAATTCTATTTATCAGATGGTCAGAGAAAAGAACGGAAACTATTTTCTTTATTTTCCATCTTATGAATATATGCTGATGGCTTATGAGAGGTTTGAAGGATTAGGTGAATTTGTTTGTATCAAGCAAGAACGAAACATGACGCCTAGTGAAAGAATTAGATTTTTAGATGAATTTGAGGAAGATCCCTTGAGAACTCATCTAGGATTCTTAGTCCTAGGTGGCGTATTTGGAGAAGGTATAGAATTAAAGCCCCATGCCTTGAATGGAGTTGTTATAGTATCTACTGGTATTCCTGGTATAGGATATGACAATGATAGATTGAAACAATATTATGCAGGTAAGGGATTGAACGGATTTGACTATGCCTATACCTATCCAGGATTCAACAAAGTAATACAAGCTGCAGGAAGAGTGATAAGGAATGTAGATGATAAGGGTGTTATACTCTTTATAGATAGGCGATTTGGTCATTCTAACTATAGAAAACTACTCGATGAAGTCTATCCTGATAGAATATATGTAAGTTCTCCACAAGAGGTTAGAGAAGAGACAATGAAGTTTTGGAAAGAGAGGAGCTGAATATGGATTACCCACAAGATCACATCAGAAATTTTGCTATCACTGCTCATATAGATCATGGAAAGACTACACTTTCAGATCGTATTTTGGAGATGACTGGAGCAGTTCAAGAAAGAGAATTGTCCACCCAAATGCTAGATGATCTTCCTTTGGAGCAAAGACGTGGAATCACAGTCAAGTTGAACGCAGTTAACTTGGATTACAAAGCTAAGAACGGGGAGCATTATTTGTTCAACCTCATCGATACTCCGGGACATGTCGATTTCACTTATGAAGTTTCACGCTCTCTTTCTTGTTGTGAAGGTGCAATTTTATTGGTTGACGCTACTCAAGGAGTTCAGGCTCAAACTTTGGCTAATGCCTATTTGGCTTTGGATGATAATTTGAAGCTGCTTCCAGTTATCAACAAAGTAGATTTGGCAACTGCTGATCCTGAGATGTGCAAAGAGGATTTGATCGAGACTTTGAATATAGATCCTGATGATTGCATGATGGTTTCCGCTAAAACTGGTCTTGGTGTTGGAGACTTGTTAGAAGCGATAGTCCAGAGACTTCCTGCACCCCAAGGTGATAGAAATAAACCCTTGAAGGCAATGATATTCGATTCCAAATTTGATCCTTATCGTGGAGTTGTTATCCTTTTAAAGATTGAGGAAGGCACTGTTAAACTTGGCGATAGGGTTAAGATGATGTCAAATCCAGATGAGACTTATGTTGTTCAAGAGCTAGGCTTTAGAACACCCAAGGAGCAAAAGAGAAATGTCCTTTCGGCAGGAGAGGTCGGATATCTTTGTGCTCAGATAAAGGATATTAAGAAAGTGAAAGTCGGTGATACTTTGACCAATGCTGATGTCCCAGCTGATAAACCATTGGATGGATTTAGACCTATGATGCCTATGGTTTATTCCGGTTTGTATCCGACTGATAATAAAAACTTTGAAAAGTTGAGGGAAGCATTAGAGAAATTATCATTGAACGATGCGGCTCTCGTATTTGAGCCTGAAACATCTGTTGCTTTGGGGAGTGGATTCCGTTGTGGCTTTTTAGGACTCCTTCATATGTCTGTCGTTCAGGAAAGATTAGAAGAAGATTATGATCTTGATTTGATTTGCACTGCTCCTTCTGTCGTTTATGACATCACTTTGACTAATGGTAAACAAATGTTGATACAAAATCCATCCGACTTCCCATCTGATCCTTCTTTGATAAAGAAAGCTAGTGAGCCTTTTGTTAAAGCTGAAATCATGACTCCCCAAGACTATGTAGGACCTTTGATGCAGTTATGTGAATCTAGACGTGGAGAATATCAAGGAATGGATTATATCGACACTAAACGTGTATCGTTGAAATATATTCTTCCTTTGAGCGAAGTCATCTTTTCATTCTTCGATAGATTGAAATCATTATCTGCCGGTTATGCTTCTTTGGATTATCAGCCTATTGGATATAGAGATTCGAAATTAGCTAGAATGGATATTCTTCTCAACAACGAAAAAATAGATGCTTTGACGACGGTTGTGTTTAGGGATACAGCATATCCTAAGGCTAGAGCTATAGTCGACAAGTTGAAGGATGTCATTCCTCGTCAGCAATTTGAAATTCCAGTCCAAGCTGCTATAGATTCTAAAGTCATCGCCAGAAGCGATATCAAGGCTGTTAGAAAAGATGTTCTCGCAAAATGTTATGGTGGCGATATCTCAAGAAAGAAGAAGCTTTTGGAAAAGCAAAAAGAAGGAAAGAAGCGAATGAAGGAATTCGGTAAGGTTTATGTTCCTCAGGAAGCATTTATCGCTGTTCTTTCAGTCGATCCTACTGATGTTAAGAAGTAATTTCTCGGTTTATCTAAGTTACACACACAAATTTAAAATTAGTAGTAAAATAGTAGTTAGTTAATGGAATGTAGAGGATTAGAATATGTATGAAGAATTGAAACGTGCCAGTATTTTTAGTGATAAAGAATATTTGTCCCTTGACGAACTCAAGGCGCGTTTTAATTTGCCTGATATTACTCCTACGTGGGAGAAGGTTAAGGAATACCGCTCATTATTTAGATATGATTTAGCAATAAAAACTCCTGAGAAGAATCCTTACTATATAACATTGAATAGATTGGTGTTGAATAAAGTCTCTTCATTGGAAAGAAAGTTCTTTTTGATATGTGCTAAGTTTTCTGGACTATCAAAGAAAGGCCAGAAGAAATTTAACAATGAATCATTAAAACTTGGATTGAGATGGATTAGCGATAATTATAGACTTGGACTTTCTAACATCGACATCTCTTCCATAGTAAATGGTCAGTATAATTCAGATGAACCTAAGCTAAAAATATTAAATAATTATTTGAAGATGTCCGAAGGAGTAAATAATATATGCTCCTTAGATTATTCTAATCTTTTGAATAATATAAACAATTATTTATTAGGAAATTTAGATCAGACTAGGCTTCAATATAGAAATATAGATGAGAAAGACAATGATTTTCTTTCAAATAAAGATTTGCTTCAAGGTGAATTGAATGATTTATTAATTTTTTTAAATGGTAATGAATCTATTTCATTTATCTTGAAGGTTATAGCTTTCATGTATCAGTATACTTACTTATGCCCATGCTCTTATTTCAATCAAGAGACTGGAAGTTTGTTGACCAAGTGTTATTTATCTTCAACTATATTTCCAAATTCCGGCCAATGGTTTCCAACGGAAAGCCTGTACTTTTCTTTTGGTGGAAATATGTTAGATAGAGCTAAGCTTTCATTGAAGACTGGTGATTTGACTTATTTTGTCATCTCTAGCCTAGATTTGCTTGATATGAATCTAAACAATATTGAAAGAATCTTGAATGATATTGAAGAAAATGATGTCTCAGATAAAATTGCTGAAGAAGAAAATTTGAAGAATGTCAATTCTTCTAGTTTCTTGATCAAGGAAGGCTCGATCGGATATAAAAAATATGATTCCATGGCTCCTAAAGCTGAGAATTTCAATGATGATGAAGTTTATCACATGGGTGAAAATAACATTACTATGGCTAGTGTTTCTTCTTATTCTACTAATAAATATCCCAAAGAAAGCAAAAATAGCAATTCTCCATTGAATGATGAGATTGTTAAGCTTATGGAAAAGCATCCTGTTTTGAAATGGGCTACTGCTCATTTCTATGTAACCCATAGAACTATAGGTAGCTTTTATACGATAAGTCAATTTAAAATAATCGAAAATGTCGCTTATGAGACTGCTAGAACTTCGATGGATTTATTGGCTAATCTCGGATTCTATAAAAAGAGCAAAACTGCCAAGAAGTTCATCTATTCACCGATTCCTAAAGGAGTGATTTAATCTATGGATACAGCTTTAATTATTATATTGTGCGTTGTCTTTGTAATCGTGTTAGTAGTTGCTTGTGTTTATTTTCTTGTGCCATCTATTAGAAACAGAGACAAAGGAAAAAAAGAAACTGTTCAAGAAATCGCAGAAAAAGAAGTTAATAACATGATTGTGACAAGTGTGAAGCAGCAAATTGGTGACCCTAAAAAAGATATGGAGGATGAGAAAGTAAAGAAAGCTTTAGATTACTTGGAAAAGCTTGAAACAGATAAGAATATAATCTTTGACGACAAAGAATTGCCTTATATAATTCTTCAGCTTGTCGAATTTGATAGTAAGGAATTCTAAATGATGGATAAGCCAAAAAGCTTATATGTTCATATTCCTTTTTGTAGACATTTTTGTGCGTATTGCGATTTTCCCAAAGTATTGCTGAGTACTGGCTTTTCTAAGAAATATACTACTGCCCTTTTAGAAGAAGACAAAAGATATGCCGGATTGAGTTTTGATACTATTTATTTAGGTGGTGGTACACCTTCATGTATTCAAAGAGAAGAATTGAAATATCTTTTGAATGAACTTGTCTTAAGACATGGTCAACCTAAAGAATTTACAATTGAATGCAATCCGGAAGATATAGATGATTCCTTTGTTAAATTAATTAAGGAATGTGGAATAAATAGAGTTAGTTTAGGTGCTCAAAGCACAGATGACAATCTTTTAAAAGATTTAGGAAGAACACATAGGTTTAGTGATGTTATAAGGAGTGTTAAATTACTTCAAAGCAATGGAATTAATAATGTCAGCTTAGATTTTATCTATGGTTTTGAAGGTCAAAAAATAGATGATATCGATAACGATATCGATAATGTTATCGCATTGAATATTCCACATGTTTCTTTTTATTCATTGCAAATAGAACCGAACACCTTATTTGCAATCAAACACAAAAATGAACCGGATGGTGATTTGTTGGCAGATTATTATGAACATATAGTAAAAAGGCTAGAAAATGCTGGTCTTTATAGATATGAGATTAGTAATTTTGCAAAGCCATCATATGAAAGCAAGCATAATCTTTGTTATTGGTTATCCAACCCTTATGGTGCCATTGGAATGGGTGCTACATCTTTTGAAGATAACACTAGAATAACAAGGACTAGATCTATAGGAAAGTATTTGAATGGTCAATATTATTGGAAAGAAGAGAAAGAAGACAGCCATGATCTTGAATTTGACTTTTTAATGCTAAATCTTAGATTGACCAGAGGATTTAAACTCGATGAGTTTAAGAAAAGATTTGGTAAGGATTTTTTAGTAGCTTATAAAGACAAGATCGACTTGCTAAAAGATGAATTTATAATACAAGATGAGACTGTAAAGGTTAAACCTGAAAAATTATATGTATTAGATTCAATTCTAGTAGATTTATTGAATTTTTAATTGAATTCACTCATTATTATCCACCTCCAATAATCATATTTATTGGAGGCTTTTTTATGAGAAAAATAATATTGTTATTTGTCTCTTTGGGATTGATAGAAGTCAATCCTATTCCACAAAATAGAATCTTTTTCGATGCTACACGGAATATTGATGGTGTTTTATTGAGTGTTAAGACCACTTTAGATTCAAATTTGATTTTTAGTGAAATGAATTCTGTAGAATTAAAAGCAAATGAATGGATTGAAATAACGATTCAAAAATGGAAATTTCAAGATTCGAGTATTAACTTTTGTATAGATTCATTAGCCGGCAGAATTAACTATATATTGAATCCGTTGATTTCAATCGATAGTGAAGGATTTTATGAAAATGACTTGCTTAGCAGTAATGATAAACCCATCATTAAGGAAAAATTGACATTATCTTTTTCAAATGATTATTGTTTAGATATTAATGATAGTTTGTTCTATTTGAATTATAAAGTAAATGATAGATTCATTGATGCTTGGAGTAATAAATATGTTGTATTAGGAATTTCAAATAATAAAGTTGAAGGTGGTAGATTTGATATGAGTAAAGGCGGAGTTGTACTCGATATAATAAATCAAGATGATAGCAACTTTGATTTTGATTCTTCAATCAAATTCAAAGAATCGATAAGAGACGCACCAGGCAAGTTATTTGTTGAAGGAATAATCGACATAGAAGCTGATTTTATATTTAAACCATATACTTTGTTTGGAATAGAAGGAAGGTTTAATTTATATGAAAAGTAAGTTTTTTGTCTTTGTTTCTTCTTGTATATATTTATTATCTTTTATGACTATATACAATATTAAAAATAACGAATATGAATATAAAAGAATAAATTTAAATCTCAAAACAATAGGTGAAAAATGCTTTATTGAATCCTTGGATTTCAATAAGAGTAATCAATCTTTTGAAATTCATCACAATAGATTTGAGTTACTTATGAATAATTACATTTCTGATTTAAAAGATGGATATAAGTATTCTTTCTTCTTTAATGTATTTGAAGATAAAGAGATAAAGATAGATTATTTCTCTTTTTTAAAAGAAGAATCTTTTTATAGTTTCACTCAACGTTTATGGGTGGGAAAGGATTAAACTATGAATAAAAATGATAAAAAATTGATTAGGCTTATCAAGTGTTGTTGGAAAGATTTGTTGTGTGGATTAATAGTCAGCTTTTCTCTTTTTGTCTTCGACAATTCAATAGCGATGTTTTTATTGTTTCTAACTATTTCAATAGTTACATCAATCTCCATGGGCTTTTATAGACTAAAGAAGATGGATGGCAGTAAAGATAATATGATTGATTGCTCAGTAGCAATAAGATTTGGCTTGATATTATCTAAGGTAGATGATATCTATGATGCTATTAAGGAGTTTGGCAAAGAATGTCAGTCTTCTAGTTTGATTTATCAAACCATAATAAATAAAGAATTTGATTCGTTGATTTCTTACAAGGAAATAGGTGAAATTACTAAAGACATGATCGAATGCCACAACAATAAAAATAATGATGGAATAAGATCAAATATAACCAAGTTAATCGATATCGAGAATCAAAAAGAACAAACCTTTAAAACTACAGAAGATATGCGTAGTACAGGATTGATAATGTCTTTGTGTATATCGATACCTTTGATGTTTTTCCCTGTTATAACATTGATCAATGAAACTCTTTCTAATGTTGAATGGTTAGGCTTAGTTTTGGAACTGATATCAATTATATTTTTTGAGATAGTTGAGTTGTATGGGAATAACCTCCATGAAAAGAAAAGGAGACTTGTAAAATGAAATACAATAATTTGAATCTTAAAAACAAAAACAAAGTATTGAAATATTCTTCATTATCCTTATTAGTGATGGGATTGCTATTGATAGTTGTTTTGAAGCTATATTTCGAATGCTCCAATTTTTTGGCATTGGGAATTTTCTCTATATTTTTATTCTTCGGGCTTTTAGGTTATTGGTACTTCGATAAGAAAGAAAAAGGAAAAGGCTCTATAAGCGATGTGCAAATCAAAGAAGCATTGAAAATTATAGGATCTAAACTCGAATGTGGATCATCTTTAGCCGAAGCAACTGAATCATTAGATTCCCAAGTTCTGAATGTGATAAATAACTATTTGGAAGATGGGACAGGATTTATTAATAATTCCAAATACAAGGATTGTTTTGATTTGGTAAAAGAAAATAGAAATGAGAAGAACTTGACGATCATTGGCAGCATTATTCAGGAAAAGACTAAAGATAATGAGGTCAAATCCAGAAAAGAACTCGGATATTTAGGATTGGCTTTCTTATTCATAGAGATGATTTTAGTTTTTGTAGCCATTTTTATATTCAAACAATGAAAAGCAAAGCTTTATTTCTTTTGTATTCTTTCTTGATCATTTTTTCTTTTCTAGCTTCTATCGATGGTATGCAGATCAATTATTTGGAATTAGATTTCTTTCAAAGCTACTATAAAATTCAAAATCATATAAGAAGTGGAGAAAATATAAATAATGTTGATTTGAATAAGGATATGTTTATAAGCGAATATTATTTAAAAGATGGGTTGGTAGAGTTTAAAATCGAAAAGACAGTTCATTTTTGTTTGCTCGGAAAGAGAAAAATAGAAAAAACATATGTTGTTTATTTGAAAGATTATTTGTTTCAACCTTCTTAGACTTGAACATAAATAAAAGAAGCATAAAATATGTATGCTATTTATTTAAAAGAATAAAGGAGAAAATTTATGATAGATATTTTTGATGATTTGAACAAACGTGGATTATTGGATAGTTATTCAGATAAGGAAAAGATTAGAGAATTGCTCAAGACTCCACAAACAATCTATTGTGGATTTGATCCTTCAAATAAGTCGATGCAATTAGGAAACTTCATCATGATTCATATTTTGTCCAAGCTTCAAAAAGCTGGTCATAGAATCATTGCTGTCGTCGGCGGTGCAACTGGTATGATTGGAGACCCTTCGGGAAAGAAATCCGAGAGAAGCTTTTTGGAACCCGAACAAGTAAACTACAATGTTCAGTGCTTGAAAAAACAGCTTTCAAAATATTTGGACTTCTCTGATCCTAACAAAGGTATTTGTGTCAATAATTATGATTGGTGGTCAACTACAAACGTTCTCACTTACTTACGTGATTTTGGAAAAATGATGCCTATCAACTATATGTTGGCAAAAGAAATAGTCAAATCTCGTTTGGAAGTTGGAATTTCATATACAGAATTCTCATACATGATCCTTCAAGCTGGTGATTTCTGGAATTTGAGATCAAAATATGGCTGCGTAATGCAAATCGGTGGTGGTGATCAATGGGGTAATCTAACTACTGCATTGGATTTTGTTAAAAAGAAGGAAGGGGAGAAATGCCCTTGCCAGGTCTTCTCTGTCAAATTGATTTGTGATTCTAACGGAAAGAAGTTTGGAAAGAGTGAAAAAGGTGCTTTGTTCCTCGATCCTTCTATGACTTCTCCTTTCAACATCTATCAATACTTCATCAATGTAGCTGATAACGATGTCGGAAGATATCTCTATATTTTTGATGATCGTCCTTTGGAAGAACTCGATGCTATTGTTGCTGAACACATGCAAGCTCCAGAAAAGAGAATGGGTCAAAAAACTTTGGCCTATTCGGTCACTTCTCTCGTACACGGAAAAGAAGCTGCCGATGAGTGTGTGAAGATGACTGAAGCTATCTTTAGTGGTGATTTCAAGAATCTTAAAGAGCAGTCCTTGTTGGACTTAGCTCGTTCTTTAGATGCTATTGAAGTTGAGCCTGGTATGAATTTGGTTGATGCCTTGATTAATACAAAATTAGCTTCTTCTAAGCGTGAGGCTAGGGAATTCTTAAAAGGAAATGCTGTAAGTTTGAATGGAGAAAAGGTGGTCGATCCAAATATGATATTAGATGGATCTAACGCTTTAGATGGAAAAGTTTTCTTCTTAAAACGTGGAAAGAAGAATAATGCTGCTATCATTTTGAAATAATGTTAAATTATTAATTTTCTTCTTCAATTATTTGTTTAAAAA